>ENA-UEPN01000004-UEPN01000004.1-human-gut-metagenome-genome-assembly--contig:-NODE-4-length-198481-cov-15.099433_pt1 | contig 198481 bp, 160 predicted proteins | sample MGYA00242897_ERZ507910 | MGnify/ENA primary metagenome ERZ507910 (study PRJEB26167, sample SAMN06115525) | human gut metagenome | host: Homo sapiens | place: China:Jiangxi | collected 2015-08-20...
AATTTTAAACACAGAAAAATTATGAAAAAAATTCTCTCTCTCGGATCAGTCGTATTTATATTGACTGTTTCCTTTATTGTTTCATGCTCTTCTAATGGAGGAGGTGTAGATGTAGATCGTATCGATTCTCAAGATGCAATGTGCGATTAGGTCGGAGCGGATCATAACTTGATCATGGATCAGATGTTCGACGAAATATTTCGGCAGATGCCTTCGAGCCGAAGCAATGTGACGGATCCTTTCCTACCTATTGATCCTATTGGGCCAAACGATCCTATTAAGCCTATATTCATTGATTACAAGATATTTGATTGTATCGATTTGTTGACAATTCCGGAGAGTGAAAAAGTTGAAATCAAAAAGACTATTTCACAAGTGCATGCAGATTGTTTATCGGGAAAAATTGATACGACTGCTGTATTTGAGCCGACGAATCAGTATTTGACCCATAAAGCACGATTGGAATCTATAATTAAGAATGACAATTATGATTTGAACTCTCTGTGTCAGCAAATTGATGCTGTCAAGCAGTCTGCAAAAGATATTGAGGATGATGTTGAAAGACAGGCAATTTTGATGGGTGCTTCTGTGGCGCAAAATTCTCTTCGATATTGGCATGACAATTTCGATCGTATTTGTGATTCTTTAGGTCTTGTTTTGCCTCCAATAATCGATTCCGAACGGCTATCCGCACCTTTGGTAAATCATTCACAAACGCGAGGTTGGTTAGGATATAATTGGAAGCAGGCAGGAGTAGCGGATTTGGTTGGAGGCTTGACTACGGGTACAGGAAAATTTTGTGGTGCTTGTAGGTTTTTGGGGCCTGCCGGCTGGAAAGCGGTCGCTATTGCAACTGCGGGTGGAGCGGCTTTTGCCTCATTGTCTGATTTGATATATCAATATGGGGCAAATAGTGGTTATTCAGTTTCCATTGTAAACACGTTGGTTGATTATGCGTATGATGCAACATTGTATGAGTTGCGGAAAGATTTTTTGCTTGGATCGATTGCTATTTCACCTGTAACACCCAATAATTAGTTCGCTTATGGACAGGAGTAATATTAACAGATTGATTGTGAAGAATATTATCGCCTTCGTCATGTTCTTCCTGTTTTATGCCTACCAGAACTATGGTGTCACGCCTTTTCCGCTCGGACGGTGCCTGTTAGCGACGCTCTTTGTTGTACTGGCACTGACGATGCTCGATCTGTTGGATTACCATTTCTGTCTAAACCGTTGGTACGGTAAGAAGAGTGGCGATTCGGAGAAGGGGAAGCGCGGGGTATAAACTTCCGCCCACTGCGGCAGATGAGTGTTGCGGAGTCCGTTCTCACGGGTCGTGAAATGGTTGCTTTTTTTCTGGCTGATGACCCTTCTGCCGTCGGAATCTCAGCGGCCAGACGAACGGCTGTCGCTCGTGTGGACGATGGTCTATGCGCTGGCGGCCGCCTTCGCCTTCGGCTTCTTCAACGACGTCGTCGTGGGGCGGTGGCACCCCGAACTGAACGAGGGTGCGCAGGTGCCGCGTCCGCGCGAATCGGTGCGCAGGCCGCTGGCGCTGTTCCTGTATGTTTTCGTCGGCCTCTACTTCTTCTCGGCCCTCGCTTTTCTGAGCCGCGGGGCGGCGGACGAGCTTTTCGCGGCGGGACGGATGAGTGTGGCGGCTCTCGTGGCGGCCGTCCTGCTGACGGCGATCTTCTACGGCATGAAGCGTCTGCTTTGCCGCCGGAGCGGAGGCCGCGAGGCATGATTTCCTGTTAAACGATCGGGGTGCGGATTTGAAATCCGCACCCCGATTCGCAGCGATGCGCTTTCGCGCTATTTCTCCACCCGCTTGATGTCCTTGATGCGCAGCTGCGTCGAGACCGTGCCGCGGTAGTGGTTCTCCACGATCTGATAGCATACGTCCACCGGCCGCCCCGACCGGATCCATTCGAAATGCTCCGGCTGCTGGAAGGCGATGCACTGCAACGTCGTGTTGGGTTTCTGCCGCTGCGTGAGGTCCATGCGCAGGTGTTCGCACTCGGCCCCCACCAGTTTGGCGTCGCCGCGGTTGCTGACGCTGCGCGTGGCGAAGATCGGCGCCGCATTGCCCGGCCCGAAAGGTTCGAACCGTTTCAGCTCGCGGCGGAATGCGGGCGTGATCTCCGAGAAGAGCAGTTCGGCGTCGACGTCCACCTGCGGAACGAGCATCTGCGGATCGATGTTCTCTTCGACGTAGGCGTTGAACCTCCGCGTGAACTCCCCGACGTTCTCCGGCCGCATCGTGAGCCCTGCGGCGTACATGTGCCCGCCGAAGTTTTCCAGCAGGTCGGCGCACGACTCCACGGCCTGATAGAGGTCGAAGCCCGGCACCGAACGGGCCGAACCCGTCGCGAAGCCGTTGCTCTGCGTCAGGACGACCGTCGGCCGGAAGTAGGTCTCGATCAGGCGCGACGCGACGATGCCGACGATGCCCTTCATCCACCTGGGATTGTAGATGACCGTGCTCTTGCGGTTTTTCAGTTCGGGGTCGCTCTCGATGATCTCGTGCGCCTCCTGCGTCACGTGGCGGTCGATCGACTTGCGGTCCTGGTTGAAGGCGTCGATGATCGACCCGTAGTCTTCGGCGTCGCTCTCGTTGTTCTCGACGAGCAGGTTCACGGCGGCGTATCCGCCCGACGGCGCGGCGTTTTCGTCGTTTTCGTCCATCCGCATACGGCCGGCGGCGTTGATGCGCGGCCCGATCTTGAAGACGATGTCGTCGATGGTGATCGAGTGCTTGTTCAGTCCGCAGATCTTGATGATCGACAGCAGACCCTTCGACGGCGCGCGGTTGAGCAGTTCGAGCCCGTAATGGGCCAGGATGCGGTTTTCGCCCACCAGCGGCACGATGTCCGAGGCGATGCTCACCACCAGCAGGTCCAGCAGCGGCGCGATTGACGAAAAAGGCATCCCGTTTTTCATCGCATAGGCCTGCACCAGCTTGAATCCCACGCCGCAGCCCGACAACTCGTCGAACGGGTAGGTGCAATCGGTGCGTTTCGGATCGAGAACGGCTACCGCACGGGGAATCTCCTCGGCGGGGAGGTGATGGTCGCAGATGATGAAATCCACGCCCTGAGTCTTCGCATAGGCTACCTTCTCCGTGGCTTTGATGCCGCAGTCGAGGGCGATGATGAGCGTCACCCCCTTGCGGGCGGCGTAATCGATTCCCTTGACGGAGATACCGTACCCTTCGGTGTAGCGGTCCGGTATGTAAAAGAGCAGGTTGCGGTGGCCGATGTGCCGCAGGAACTTGTAGACCAGCGCCACGGCCGTCGTTCCGTCCACGTCGTAGTCGCCGTAGACCATGATCTTCTCCTGGTTGCGGACGGCTGCCTCGACACGCTCCACGGCGCGGTCCATGTCCTTCATCAGGAAGGGGTCGTGGAGGTCCGAGAGCTGCGGATTGAAAAACGAATGTGCCTTCTCTTCGGTGTCTATGCCTCTTTGTACGAGCAGGTTAGCCAACACGGGCGGAATCCGCAGCGCAGAGGCGAGCGCCTCCACGGTCGCGGGGTCGCCTTGCGGTTTGACAACCCATCTTTTTTCTATAGGCATACTGTTTACTTATTATATATTTTAACATCTAATTTCTCGCTTAAAACGGTTACAATCGATTTCTTCACTTCGTCCATCGGCACCGTGCGCCCCGTCTCGCGTTCGATCGAGGTCACGCCCCTGTCGACGAATCCGCAGGGATTGATCAGGCCGAACCACTCCAAGTCGGTCGAGACGTTGAGGGCGAAGCCGTGCATGGTAACAAAACGCGATGCGCGGACGCCTATTGCGCAGATCTTGCGCGGCGCGGCGCCCTCTTCGACGATCCAGACGCCCGAAGCGCCTGCGATGCGGGCGCCCCGGATGCCGTAGCGGCCCACGACCTCGATGACGCTCTCTTCCAGTCGGAAGATGTACTCCCTCAGGCCGATTCCCAGTCTGGCGAGGTCGAGAATCGGGTAGCAGACCGCCTGTCCGGGGCCGTGGAAGGTGATGTCGCCCCCGCGGTCGATGTGGTAGTACTCGGCTCCTTTGGCCCGCAGGAACTCCTCTCCCACGAGCAGGTTCTGCGCCTTGCCGCTCTTGCCGAGCGTGTAGACCGGCGGATGTTCGACCGTCAGGAGCCAGCCCGCATCGTCCGAGGCATCGCCCCTGCGCGCCGTGAGGACGTCGAACAGCCGCTGCTGGTACTCCCAGCAGTCGCGGTAGGGCACACGCCCCAGGTCGATCGTCCGAACAGTCAACATACGAGTCAAGTTAAAAATTAAAAACGGCGAATCAGAAACGGACCGGAACCTCCTCCCCGTTCGGGAATTCCGGGCGGCGGCTAATGCCTCGTCTCTGATTTCTCATTTTTAATTGCTGCGAGCGCTTCCTGGGCCCGATACGACGAACGCACCATCGGTGCGCTCGCGCAGTAATCGAATCCCATGGCGAGCGCCTGCTGCCGGTACGCTTCGAATTTCTCAGGAGTGATGTATTCCGCAACGGGATAGTGCTCCAATGTAGGTCGAAGATACTGGCCGAGGGTGACGATCCGCACTCCTGCCCGGCGCAGGTCACGCAGCGTTTGCAACACCTCGTCATCGCTTTCGCCGAGGCCGAGCATCAGACCGCTTTTGGTCGCGGCGCCGCGTCGTGCGAGCAGCTCCAGCGTGCGGAGCGAGGTCGCGTAACGGGCGCGCGAACGCACCTGCGGGGTGAGTCGCTCGACGGTTTCGATGTTGTGCCCGATAATATCGGGCTTCGCCGCCGCCACCGTGTCCAACAGCTCGGGGCGGGCGTCGAAATCTGGAATAAGGAGCTCGATCGTTGCGTCGTGATTCTCTCGACGGATGGCTTCGACGGCGGCAGCCCAGTGGCGGGCGCCTCCGTCGGGCAGATCATCACGTGTAACGGATGTTACGACAACGTGCCGAAGACCCATCAGCTTCACGCTGCGGGCTAGTTGCCCGGGCTCTGCATCGTCGGGCGGAAGCGGATGTCCCGTGCGCGTGGCGCAGAAACGGCAGCTCCGTGTGCAGACATCGCCCAGAATCATGAAGGTAGCTGTCCGGCGACTCCAGCATTCGGCTTTGTTGGGGCACATCCCGCTGCTGCAAATCGTGTGCAGGGCATGTTCCCGAACGATCCGGTCCACCTCGGCGAATTGCGTCGTGCGGTGGAGGCGAATTTTCAGCCAGCCGGGTTTTTTCGCTACGTCTACCTTGTTGTCATACAACTTCGGCATTTAAGTTCATTATTTTCCAATTGATGCAAATATACGAAAAAAAACAATACGGTCAACTTCGCACCATAAAAAACCCTTCGTTACGTTCTTTTTGGAAACGCGCAGCAGGAGATGCCGCAGCTGGTTCGTACCTTTGGCTGACGCCTGGTGGGTACTTCGCCTCGGCAAAAAGCAAATAAATTTGCATTGCGCTCGACTTAATCGTATCTTTGACTTCGTCGTAGATACTTCGTCTCGGCAAAAAGCAAATAAATTTGCATTGCACTCGGCTTAATCGTATCTTTGGCTGACGCCGAAGATACTCCCGCTCGGCAATGTTCAAATAAATTTGACATTGCTCTCGCTTATTCGTATCTTTGACTTCATCGTAGATACTTCGTCTCGGCATAATCAAGCTGGCGCTTGCTTCTGCGCTCGACTTTTCGTATCTTTGCAGAATAAAACGCCTTGTGCGCGGGAGCGATTGAGAAGAGATGCTTGAAAAGCTGGCCAAACAGACCGCCGTTTACGGTATCAGCACCATTGCGGTGCGTTTTCTGAGCTACCTGCTCACGCCCGTCTTCACGCGGGTGTTCGAGCCGGAGGCTTACGGCATCGTTACCGACGTCTATGCGTTGATTCCGTTCGCGCTGGTGGTGCTCACCATGGGGCTCGAATCGGCTTATTTCCGCTTTGCGGCCAAGGCCGACGCCGCAGCCGCGGCTGCGGGCGGCACGGAGGGCGAGATCGCCGCACGGGCGCGGGCGGGCAAACGGCGCCTGTTCGCCACCGCGTGGGGCGTGACGCTGCTCGCGGCCTCGCTCTTTTTCCTGCTGACGGCCTTCGGCCGCGAGCGCGTGGCGGAGTGGATGGGCGAAGCCTACGTGGCGCATCCGGAGTACGTGCTGCTCGTGGCCGCCGTCGTCTGGTTCGACGTGGCGGCGTGCCTGCCCTTCTCACGTTTGCGCGAACAGGGCAGGGCGATGACTTTCGTGGGGATCAAGGCGCTCGGCGTGGTGGTCAACGTCGCGCTGGCCATCGGGTTCGCACTGGCCGGACTCTACGGTACGCCCTTCGGCGTCGGGTGGGTTTTCGTGGCCAACCTCATTGCCAGCGCGGTGACGTTCAATGTCATCCTGCTGACGACCGACCGCACGGTGCCGCGCATCGACCGCCGGTTGCTGGCCGCGGTGCTGGTCTATTCGCTGCCGCTGCTCGTCAGCGGCGTAGCCGGTACGGCCAACGAGTTCATCGACCGGCAGATGATCAAGTACCTCGTCCCTGCGGGGGCGATGGCGCAGTTGGGGGTTTACGGCGCCATTACCAAGATCGCGGTGGTGATGATGCTCTTCACGCAGATGTACCGCCTGGCGGCCGAACCCTTTTTTCTGGCCGACTACCGCAAGAGCGACTTCGTGGCGATGAACGCCGCGGCGATGAAATACTACGTGATGGCCTCGATGTTCATCTTTCTGGGCATCGCCCTCTTCAAGGATCTCTTCTCCCTGATCGTGGGGGCCGATTTCCGCGAGGGGATCTTCATCCTGCCGGTGGTGCTGGGGGCCAATGTCCTGAGCGGCGTGTGGCTGAACCTCTCGTTCTGGTACAAGCGCGAGGAGCGGACGCAGCTGGCCGTGTGGGTCACCTTCACGGGGTTGTTCTTCACTGTCGTGATGAACGTGGCGCTCGTTCCGGCGCTGGGTTACGTGGGCGCGGCGTGGGCGCGGCTCGCGAGCGAAGCGGCGATGGTCGGGGTGAGCTACTGGCTCAACCGGCGCTATTACCCCACGCCCTACGACCTGCGCCGTATCGGCGAGTATGTCGCGCTGGGGCTGGGCGTTTTCTTCGCCAGTGCGGTTTTCGCGCGCTGGCTCCCCGTGCGCGGCGCGGAATATGCGGTGAACGGCGTGTTGTTCGGTCTGTTCGGCCTGTTCGCCGTGCGGCGCGAGCATATCGACGTAGGGCGGCTGTTGCGATCGGTCGTGAAACGATGAATTGAGAAAAAGATGGAAACCAAGAATAAGTTGTTGATTCTGTCGCTGAGTTTCGCTATTTTCATCGTGGGTGTCCGGGCGCTTTACAGCGAGCCGGGCGTCGTGCGCAACGGCGTGTTGGCCGCCTCGGTCATGGGGCTGGTCGCGATCGCCGTCGTGCAGACGGTGCGGGCGGTGAAGCGGAATAAAAAACGTTGACGCAAGATGCAGTTTCGGGATATTATCGGTCAGGAGGAGCTCAAACGGCGACTGGTTGCGAGCGTCGCGGCGGGGCGCGTGAGCCATGCGCAGCTCTTTACGGGGGCGGCGGGTGCGGGCACGCTGCCGCTGGCGGTGGCTTACGCCCAGTACCTCAATTGCCGGCACCGCGCCGACGGCGATTCGTGCGGCGTCTGTCCCGACTGCCGGCAGATCGCAGCCCTCGCGCATCCCGACCTGCATCTGGTCTTTCCGGTCAACAAGCAGGGCAAGAAGTCGGGCGAAGTGATTACGTCGGATGCCTTCCTGCCGCTGTTCCGCACGGTATTCGCCCGCTCGAACGGCTATTTCTCGCCGCAGGAGTGGTACGACGCGCTCGACCTGGGCAAGACGCTGCGCGGCGCGATTTCGGCCCGCGAGGCCGACGAGATCATCCGCAAGCTTTCGTTCAAGAGTTTCGAGGCGGAGTACAAGGTGATGCTCGTCTGGCTGCCGGAGACGATGAACGAGGAGGCTGCCAACAAGATCCTCAAAATTTTGGAGGAGCCGTGGGAGAAGACCGTTTTCCTGCTGGTGAGCGAGGCTCCCGACCGGCTGTTGCAGACGATCCTGTCGCGCACGCAGGAGGTGGCCGTTCCGCGCATTTCGACCGAGGTGTTGGAGGCGGTGGCGGCGCGGCACGGCCAGAGCGATCCGGCGCGGCTGCACAACCTCGCGCGGCTGGCCGGAGGCGATTATCTGACGTTGCAACGGCTGCTGGCGGGCGAGGACGACGAACTGACGCGCGACTGCTTCGGACTGTTCTGCTCGCTCATGCGGCTGAGCTACAACGACAAACACCTCGAACTGGTGTCGTGGGCCGAGGAGGTGGCGCATCTCTCGCGCGAACAGCAGCGGGCGTTCCTGCGCCACGCGGCGCGTCTGCTGCGCGAGAGCTACATGCTCCACGCCGGATTGGCCGACATCAGCTACCTGTGGGGCGCCGAAGCCGATTTTTGCGGGAAGTTCGCCCCCTTTATCGGCAACGAGAATGTGGAGTTCCTGCTCGACGAGATCGAACGGGCGATGCGTCAGATCACGCAGAACGGCAATCCGACGATCGTCTTTACGCACTTCGCGCTGAGCGTCAGCAAACAGATTCGACGAAAATAGGGAGGAGATTATGGCACGTGTGGTACTTTTGACGGGAGGCAACGTCGGCGACGTGAAGGAGCGTCTGCGCACGGCGCAGCGGTTGGTCAACGCCCGCATCGGAGCCGTGCTGCGCTGTTCGCACTGCTATGGGAGCGCCCCGTGGGGCTTCGAGGCCGAACAGCCGTTCGTCAATCAGGTGTTGGTGGCCGACACCGATCTCGCGCCGCACGAGGTGCTCGCCGAGGTGCACCGCATCGAGCGGGAGCTGGGGCGCAACCGTGCCGCCGAGGCGGTCGAACGGGCCGCTACGGGGCAGCGTTACGTCTCGCGGCCGATCGATATCGACATCCTGCTCTACGACGACGAGGTGATCTCCACGCCCGAGCTGACGATCCCGCATCCGGGTATCGCCGAGCGCGAGTTCGTCCTCACGCCGCTGTGCGAAGTACTGCGCCAGCGGCCTCATCCCGTGCTGGGGCTTACGATGGGCGAACTGCGCGATAACCTGTTACGAAAGACGAAATGAAACGGACGATACTATATGCCGCCGCCGCGCTGCTGCTGGGCGGTTGTTTCAAGAGCGTGGGTTACGATACCGACGTGATCCTCAAAAGTTGGGTGCAGACGGAGTCGGCCGCCGAGCTGAAACCGGCGCAGGGGGTGGTCGCCTATGCCTTCGAGGCCGACACCGTGACGTGGACGGTCGCCTCCTACGAGGATGCGTTGAACGGCGTCCTTACGCGCAAGGGAACCGACGAGGCGGGCGTTTCGCCCGTGCAAGGTACGGCCTACCGCGTCGACTCGGTCGACATGGATCTGCTGCTGATGCGGGTGGGCAGTACGCCCGTCGTGGTCGTGGCGGTCGATACCGAGAACCGGCTCTACGGTTACCGGCAGCAGGATTTGGGCGAGAATCTGCCGCAGCTCTTCACGTCGGTCATCTTCCGCCCGTGGAAACAGATGAAAAAATATGTCGACGGCACGTGGCGGATGTTCAACGACTTCTATGTCGAGGAGCCCGACAATCCCGGCGGCGAGACCGGCGGCGAGACTGGCGGTGAGACCGGCGGTGAAACGGGCGGCGATTCGTCCGGTTCGCAGGGATCGGGCGTCGACAATCGGAATATACGGCGATGAGAACAAGCGATAAGGACAAACGACGGGGCTTCGTCCCGCTGCTGGGGCGCGCGGCGCTCGCAGTCTTCTTCTGTACGGCGTTTCTGTGGCGCTGCGCCACGATCATGACGCCCACGGGCGGCCCGAAGGATACGCTGCCCCCCGTCATCACGCTGATGACGCCCGACAACTTCACGACCAATTTCAAGGATCGCAAGATCTATATCGAGTTCGACGAGTTCGTCCAGATCAAGGATCAGCAGAAGGAGTTCTTCACCTCGCCGCAGATGAAGAAGAAACCCACCATCACCCTGCGCGGGCGGGGAATCTCCGTTCAGTTGCGCGATACGCTGAGGGAGAATACCACCTATGCGCTCAATTTCGGCAGCGCGATCTGCGACAACAACGAGGGCAACCCCCTCTACTCGATGCGTTACGTCTTTTCGACCGGACCCGAGATCGACTCGATGGTGCTGTCGGGCTATACGGTCGACGCCTACAAGGCCGACAGCGTAAGCAAGAGCTTCATCTACTTTTACATCGCCGACTCGGTTCCCGAACCCAAGGAGTACGATTCGACGCTGTTCAACTACAAGCCGCAGGTCATCGCCCGCGCCGAGACCAACGGCATTTTCCTGGCGCAGAACCTCAAACCGGTTCCCTACCGCGTCTACGCCTTCCAGGATACCAACGACAACCAGATGTACGAACCGTCGATCGACAAGGTGGGTTTTCTGGACAGTCTGATCAACCCCGCGCTGATGCCCGACTTTTCGGTCTGGTACGACTCGCTGCGCCATTACGTCACGGCCGATCCGCAGGTCTTCATGCGGATGTTCACCGACGTAGCCTTCAAACGGCAGACGCTCCAGCAGTCGGAACGTCCCGCACGGCACAAGGCCATGCTCTATTTCGGCGCCGCGCATCCCGAAGTCACCGGCCTGCGGTTCGACAGCATCCCCGCCGAGCGGGTCATCTGGGATCCCCAGACCGTGGGGCGCGATACGGTGGCTCTGTGGTTCGACGTGCCCTCGGCCTCGCTTCCCGATACGATCAAGGGCGAGATCACCTATTTCAAACACGATACGGTCAACAGGTTGCAGGAGGTGACCGAACCGCTGAAACTCGCATGGCGGTATATCGAGAGCAAGTCGGAGGAGAAGGAGCGCGAAAAGCTCGAACGCGAGCGCAAACGCGCCGAAGCGGCCGGCGAGGAGTGGGAGGAGCCGGAAAAGCCCAACCCCTTCAAGGTCAACCTCTCGACCACGGGCGACGTGAATCCGCTCGACAACCTCAAATTGGAGTTCGACTATCCGCTGCGCAAACTCGATTCCGCGGCCGTGCAGCTCACCTATACCACCGAGCAGCAGCCCGAACCGCGTCCTGCCGAGGTGCGGTTCGAACGCGATACGGCCAACATGCGTGTCTGGCGGCTGAAATCCGACTGGCAGTTGGGCGGCAAGTACGAGCTGCTCGTGCCGCCGGGTGCTTTCGAGAATATCGCCAACGAACAGAACGATTCGCTGCGCGGCACCTATACGGTGGCCGACCCCGAGAAATTTGCCACGATCCGGCTGCACGTCGAGGGCAAGGCTCCCGATGCGAAGTATGTCGTGCAGCTGCTCAACGGGTCGAACGGCCTGTTGCAGGAGCGGCGCGACGTCACGACGGGCGATCTGCGGTTCGATTATGTGCCGGCGGGCGAAATCCGGCTGCGCGTCATCGAGGATCTCAACGGCAACGGGCGTTGGGATTCGGGCAACCTGGTCGAACGGCGGCAGCCCGAGCGGGCCGAGATGTATGTCAACGCCGACGGCGAGTCGACCTTCGCCACGAAGGAGAACTGGGAGGTCGAACTCGATATCGACATGAACGAACTGTTCGCCCCCATTACGATGGAGTCGCTGATCGAACAGCTCGAACAGCAGGAGATGCAGCGGCTGTCGAAATACCTCGACGAGCAGCAGCAGAACCGCAAGAACCGCAAGGACGACCAGCAGGGGCAGTCTTCGTCGGGCATGGGCTTCGGCGGCGCGATGGGCGGTCTGGGCAGCATGGGCGGATCCGGCGGCATGGGCGGTGCGTTGGGAGGATTCGGCAACTCGTTCTAAATGTGTACGATGAAAACGATGAAGTTCATAACTCTTTGTGCGTCCGTGTTGCTCGCGGCCTCCGCGGCCCGTGCGCAGCACACGGTCGGCGTCTTCGGCGGTTTCGGGACGGGTACGGCCCGCTTCTACCCTGCGCAGGAGACGAAATCCGTCGGCGGACGCTTCTCCGGCGGTTTCTCGTGGCGCTATTATTCGGCCACGCGCTTCGTGGGGTGCGTCGGTGTCGATCTGGAATTCTTGCAGCGAGGGTTCGCCTATGCGCCTTTCGCCTCGACCACCGAGAACGAAGCCGATTACGTCTACTATACGCGCAAGCTCAACTCGTTCGTGGTGCCGCTCGTGTGGCAGCCCCACTTCTATCTGGCGCGGCGTCACCTGCGCGTCTATCTGGAAGCGGCGCTGACCTTCTCCTATAATTTCGATTCGAGTTACGTCAACGACGTCGCCCGCGAGAACGGCGTCGAACCGTGGCGCGGCAAGTACGAATTCAAGACCGCACGCGACAACCGCTGGGGGTACGGCCTGGCGGGCGGCGCGGGGCTCGCGGTGTTGATCGGGCGCTTCGAGGTGAGCGCCGGCGCACGCTACTATTTCGGCTATTCCGACATCCTGCGCAATCGCAACAAATATTACGACAATGCGGTCGACGGCGCCGAGAACCCCTTCTGGTATACGCCCCAGCGTTCGCCGATGGACAACCTGATGGTGCGTATCGGCGTGGCCTACCGTTTCGCCCCCGAATTCAAGTCGTGGACCGTGAAGCGGCAGAAACGGGAGAAGATGAAGGCGGGATTCGATTTCGGAGAAAAACCACAGAAATAGATACTTATGACAGAGAACCTATCGATGCGGCAACAGAAGATTGCCCGACAGATACAGCGCGACATGGCCGACATCTTCTCGAAGGAGGCCGCTTCGTTTCTGCAAGGGGCGATGGTCACGGTCACGGCCGTGCGCGTCTCGCCCGATTTCGGTTATGCGAAGATCTACGTCAGCGTCTTCCCCTTCGACCGCAGCACGGCGGTGATGGCCGTACTCGACAAGCAGAACTGGCTGCTGCGCCGCAGTCTGGGACAGCGCGTCCACAACCAGTTGAAGACCGTCCCCGAGATTCAGTTCTTTCTGGACGACTCGTTGGAGTATATCGACAATATCGACCAGCTGCTCCGCGAGGAGAAGTAACGCGGCTACGGGATGCTCGCCGGCTGGTTCGCACGACGTTACTTCTTTTCGAAGAAGTCCCACTCGGTGATCAATCTGATCGCCGGCGTGAGCGTCGTGTCCGTGGCCGTTCCGGTGGCGGCGATGATCGTCCTGCTGTCGGTTTTCAACGGCTTCGAGCAACTGGTGCGGTCGATGAATTCGCATTTCGACGCCGATCTGACGCTCACGCCCCGCGAGGGACAGACGTTCGGGATCGAATCGCTCGATACGGCCGCGCTGCGGCGGCTTCCCGGCGTGGAGGCGGTGTCGCTGGCGCTCGAACAGAGCGCGCTCATGGAGTACCGCGGCCGTCAGGCGATGGTGACGGTGCGGGGCGTCGCCGACGGTTACGATCGGGTGGTTCCCGTGGCCGAGTGCATTACGGCGGGCGACTACGCCGTCCGGCTGGGCGATCTCGACCGGCTCGTCGTCGGCCGCGGCGTGGCCTACGAACTCGGACTGCGCTCGCTGGGCGAGTCCGACGGTGTGCTCTACGCCCTGCGCCGCACCGGATTCTCGTCGCTGCTGCCCGTCGAGGGCTACACGCGTCGGCAGGCGGAGGTGGCGGGGGTCTTCGCGGCCGACGCCCAGACCGACGGCCGCTACCTCTTCACCTCGCTCAGGCTGGCGCAGGAGCTCTTCTCCTATCCCGATCGGGCGTCGGCGGCCGTGGTCCGCGTGGCCCGCGGCGCACGTCCGGCGGAGGTGAAGCGGCGCGTGGCGGAGGCGGCGGGCGGGGCGTTCGAGGTGCGCACGCGCGACGAGCTGAACGCTTCGTTCTACACGATCATGCAGTACGAGAAGTGGGGCATCTTCCTCATTTCGCTGTTGGTGCTCGTCATCGCGTCGTTCTCGATCGTGGGGACGGTGGTGATGCTCGTGCTGGACAAGCGGCCGGAGTTCGTCGCATTGGGCGCCATGGGGGCCGATACGCGGTTCGTCCGCCGCATCTTCTTCTTCGAAGGGGGGCTGATCGGCGTGCTGGGCGCCGGAGCGGGCGTCGTGCTGGGCGTGGGGCTGTGCCTCGTGCAACACTATTTCGGCGTGATCGAAATTCCGGCCGACAGCTTTCTGGTCAAGAGCTACCCCGTCCTGCTGCGCGGGGGCGACGTGGCGGCCGTCGTGGCGGCTTTCGCGGTCGTGGTGGGGGCGATGACGGCCGTGACGGTGCGGCGCGCGGTTCGTGCGGACGACATGGCCGCCGGCCGCACGGCACAATGACAAGTTCCTGTTTCGGCCGTGCCGAAGCGGGAAAACGACTGTTGAAAACGAACGGGATATGAAACGACTTATATATATATTGGTATCGGGCCTGCTGCTGGCCTGTTCGGGATACAAGATCATCCCCGACGAGCAGCTCGCGCTCATCTTTCACGACGCATTCCTCTCGAATGCCTACATGCAGCATCGGGGGATGCGGCCCGATTCGCTGAATCTCTACGAGCCGATCTTCGCCAAGTACGGCTATACGACGGCCGACGTGCAGTATACGATCGGCAACTTCTCCAAGCGCAAGAGCGCCCGCCTGAGCGATGTGGTCGAGCAGGCGATCAAACTGCTCGAAACCGAGGCGGAGCATCTCGACCGCGAGGTGTCGATTCTGGATACGATCGACAACGTCGCGCGCCGCACGTTCCGCCGCACGCTCTACGCCGACTCGCTCGTCCGCGTCACGCGGCTGCGCGACACGGCGCGGCTCCGTTTCGTCTTCGACAGCATCCGTCCGGGCGATTATACGATCGCGTTCGACTATCTGATCGATTCGCTCGACGAGAATACGCAGCTGCGTGCCAGCGTCTGGTTCGAGCGGGCCGACGACCGTCGGGTCAATGTGTCGCCGACCTATCTGACACGCCGCCGTGCGGCGGAGTACCGCCGCGAGATGAAGGCCGACACCTCGATGCGGCGGCTGGTGCTCGATCTCTACGAGATCCGCAGCCCGAAACCCAAGCGACCGCACATGACCGTCCGCAATCTGCGGGTGGTTTATACCCCCGATGCCGCCGAGGCGGTCGACAGCCTCTTCCTGCGTCAGTTGAACATCAAGATTTTCGCCGATGATTTCTGTAACCCCCTCCCCGCGCCGGATCGCGTCGCACTACCTGCTGACTCGCTCGGGACTGCGGCCCCGGCCGCTGCTGACGCTCGCTGACGACGGTACGGTCGTCGGCGTCGATACGTGGCGCGATCCCGACCGGCAGGCTGGCGTGGAGTTCTACTCCGGCATCCTGCTGCCGGGGATGGTCAACGCCCACTGTCATTTGGAATTGTCCTGCCTGCGCGGTGCGATTCCCGCGGGCGGCGGGTTCGCCGCGTTCGCGCGGGGTATGGGCGCGCAGCGCGGACGGTTCGACGAGGAGCAGCGGCGGCGGGCGATCGAGGCGGCCGACGCCCGCATGTGGCGCGAGGGCGTGGCGGCCGTGGGCGACGTGGCCAATGGCGAGAGTACGTTCGCTGTGAAGGCGCGCAGTGCGATCCGCTACCGCACGTTCGCCGAACTTTTCGGCTTGCAGTCCGTGTCGACGGCCCCTGTCGACGGGCTGCTGCGCCATGCCGCCACGTCGCTTACGCCGCATTCGACCTATTCCGTCCCCGATGCGCTTTTCCGCAGAATTTGCAGTGGGGGCGACGCTCCGCTGTCGATCCATTTCATGGAGTCGCCGGCCGAGGAGGCGCTCTACCGCGGCGAAGGGGAGCTGGCGGCGTGGTATGCCGAGCGGGGCTGGCGGTGCGATTTCCTGCATTACGGCTCGCCGGTCGAACGGCTCGTCGGGAGCGTCCCGCCCACGCGCAGCGTGCTGCTCGTCCACAATTGCTGCGTGACGCAGCGGACGATCGACCGCGTGACGGCGCACTTCACGGCACCCGTGTGGTGGTGCCTCTGCCCGGGTTCGAACCGGTATATCTCGGGATTGCGCCCGCCGGTGGAGCTGCTGCGGGCGAACGGGTTGAATATCTGTGTGGGAACCGATTCGCTGGCTTCGAACGGCGCGTTGTCGCTCGTCGACGAACTGCGTCTGCTGGGCGACGGGGTTCCGCTGGCCGAACGCCTGCTGTGGGTGACGGCGGGCGGTGCGGCGGCGTTGGGTTTCGGCGATGAACTGGGGGAGATCGCGCCGGGGCGGCGTCCGGGCGTGGTGGTGCTCGAAGGGATCGATTTTTCCGCGATGCGGCTGCTTCCCGAATCCCGGACGACGCGGTTGGCGTGAGCGGGCGGAGAGGTTGCGATTTTTTTTAAATCGCCCGCCCGGAATTACGATCTGAAATCCGACGGTCTCGATTCCGTTTTTTAAAGATGCCGTTTCCGGCATCGTTTCTTATGATTTGTCGCATGAACGGGGATTGAAAAAAGAATCTTGTGGCCGGGAAATAAGATATTCTGTGAAAAAATGATTATATTTGCCGGACTGGACACCTTGTGTACGGAATGAATTTGTAATATTTTATAGTGTAGTTTATGAAGAAATTTGGACTTTTCATCTCAATTGCGTTGTTGACGGCCTTCGTCGGCTGCGACAGCGACGATGTGGAAGATCCGGTCGTTCCGGCGGTATCCAAACCCGTCGTAGCCGTCAGCGAGAACACCCCGACGTCGTTCGGAGTCGAGTGGGACGCTGTCGACGAGGCCGCCGGATATCAGTATGTGGTGACCGAAAGCGACGCTGCGGGAAACACGTCGGAGTTTTGTCCCGAAACCCAGACCGACAAGACGTCGCTGCGTTTCGACGATGCGGCCGCAGGTGCGAAATATACGGTCAAGGTGAAGGCGCTCGCAGCTGCCGACTCGCAACTGGCCGATTCGGAATATGCCGAAATCTTCGTCGAGACGCCGGCCGAGGGACTTTCGTCGCAGACGTTCGCCTTCACGGTCGACCCCGTGGGGTACGACTCCGCGAAGGTGAAGGTCGAGCCGTCGATCGCCGACGAGACCTATTTCTTCGCCGTGGTGAAGAGTTCGCTGCTGCTGGACAAGAACAGCAACGCCATTATCGAAATGCTCAAAAAGGATATCGAACCGGAGTCGCTGGTCAAGGGCGAACGGACGATCGAGACGAAATGGCTCGATCCCGAAACCGCCTATGTGGCCGTAGCGTTCGGTTACGATGCGGACAGGGGCGCTTCGACGTCGGTGCTGAGCCGTTCGAAGAAGTTCTCGACTGTCGTCGATCCCCGCATGTCGATCGATGTTTCGGTCATGAATGCGGGCGATGAGGCGATTTCGGCCAAGTGCGTCCCCTCCGGTTCGGGTTCCTATTTCGTGACGGCGGTCAAGTCGGCCGACGTGGCGGGGATGAGCGACCGCGAGATTCTGGACGCGCAGCTGGCTGCGCTCAATGCCGAGATCGACAAGTCGGGCTGGGATGCCGTCGCTGCCGCACAGTTCCGCAGCGGTACGAGCAACTACAACGCATCGGGTCTGAGCATCGGTACCGAGTACAGCGTCGTGGCGTTCGGCGTCCAGAAATCGGCGGCAGGCAAGGCCGAAGAGACCACGCGCCTGTTCAAGGCGAATACGAAGACTACGGCTCCCGAGGCGGTCGTCGATTCTCTTTGAATGTCATCGACGGCAGTCAGCTTGTTGATCCGCAGGTCGGCAAGGCTGCCGTAGGGTTCCAGTTCGAACCGAATGCGGCGACGAAGACCTATGCATACGGTGTTTTCTATGAGACCGTCCTCGAAGGAGGCTATTCAGACAGCGACCTGATTGCGATGATGACGGGCGATCCTGCCTCGATGATCGATGCCGCTACCGATTCCGAAGATAACTTCCGCGGTTACTATGTCTTCGAATGGGGCGAGCGGGTCGTTGTCATGACGGTAGGACTCAATGCTCTCGGCCAGCCTGGTCCGCTTCAGAAAAAACTGATCGAGATTACCGAGGACGGCCAAGGCGGGGGGGGGAATGAGCCGACGGAACCGATCGAGCGCGGTGACGCCTCCTTGACGTTCGAACACCAGATTGTCGACGGCGGTAGCTTGGATCCGCAGTATTCGGGGTATCCGACTCTGGTGCTTCAATTCAAGCCCGATGCGAAATGTGTCGATTATCGTTGGGCGGAAGGTCTTGTTGTCAATGTCGTGGAGCAGTTCGGCGAAGATACGCTGCTGTCGACTCTGTTCCTGGACGAGAGCCTCAAAAACACCGGTTCCGCGAGTGATCCCGACCTTACGTGGAACGATCGTTCGATGACCAGTAACGATGTTGGAGGAACAATTTATTTCCCGTCGGTATTGGGTGAATCTTTCGATGTCGTTGCCGTTGCGTTCGACGCGGACAAGCTTCCGGGAAAGATGGTTTCGGCGACGGTTACGTTCCCTTCTTCGCTGGATCCGGCGTCGGTTGCGATGAAGATTCCTACCAGTTCCGTGGTTCGTTCGTACAAAAAGAGTACTACATTGCAGTTGTTGGATCGCACCTCTCGGCTCAATCGGTACGAGCTCAAATAAGGGATCTTTTTCCGTCCGACGGTTCCGTGTCCGGATTCGGCCGATGCCGTCGTGAGGGAAGCGATAAAGGTTTGTAAAACAGAAGACGTCCGGATATTCCGGACGTCTCTTTTTTTGGGGAGTATATACTGAAAAAATGGCAAATTTTGGTGTTTTTGTTGGATGCTAACATTGAAAGCCGTACCTTTACCTAATCAACACCATCTAACTAATTTTCACCATGTCTAACAAGGAAAATCTTTTATTGCGCATCAAGGCGGTACAGGTGCTGGATCAACTGTACTACCGGAAAGGCGAACACCTATATTCGCATCATCGAGTCTGGCGGAATCACGCCCGTCGGATTTTCGGTATCAACTATACGACTTACGCCAGCTACCTTCGCCGCGACGTTTCACAGCTGTCCGACCGGCCGGAGGTGGCCGAGACGGTTCGCCGTTTGGATGAAATCCTCAATAAGTAGAATTCGACGGGGCGAAACGTATCCGGCGGATGCGTCGTGACGCGATATGCCGGTTCGCCCCGTACGTTTTCCGGTCGTGCGTCCCGTGAGGATTTCGGCCGCCGGCCGGTTTCGGAATCCGTGCCTTGCCGGTCTCCGTTCGGAGATCGTCGCTGAAAAAGAGAGCGGAACTCCCCGTTATCGGGAGAGTTCCGCTCTCTTTCGGCACTGTCCGCCGCGCGTTAACGCAGCTCCATCTCCTTCAACAGGTATCCCGCTCCTCCGATGCGGTCGATCGTGAAGAGCACGTAACGGATGTCGACGGCGATATTGCGGCAGATCGCGGGGTCGAATTGCAGGTCGCTCATCGTCGAACGCCACGTGCGGTCGAAATTGATGCCCACCAGTTCGCCGTCGGCGTTGACGACCGGCGAACCGGAGTTGCCGCCCGTGGTGTGGTTCGTCGCCAGGAAGCAGACGGGGACGGTCACGCCGCCGTCGGCCGTCGGGATGCTCCAGCGTCCGTAATCCTTCGCGGCGTGGCAGGCGCGCAGCCGCTGGGGGATGTCGTAGTCGTAGACCGTCGGGTCGTCCTTGGCGATGATGCCGTCGAGCGTCGTCAGCGGACAGTGGTAGACGGCGTCGGCATACCAGTAGCCCGCCACCTGCCCGTAGGCCACGCGCAGCGTGAGGTTGGCGTCGGGGTAGAAGGGGCGTTCGCGGTCGAATTCGCGCAGCGCCTTCATGTAGGGGCGGTACCAACGTTCGACGGCGGGCAGATTGCTCAGGTTGCGGGGGATGCGTCCGCGGTCGAAGATGCCGACCAGATGCAGCACCGGTTCGCGTTGCAGCGCGGCACGCAGTGCCGCCGTGTCGCGCAGCAGCGGTTCGACGGCATCGAACCGCACGATCGCCGAGGCGTCGAACAGGCGGGCGGCATACCCTTCGACGCCTTTGCAGCGCGTCGTTTCGGCCGTGTAGGCCTCCGGCAGCGGCCGGGGGTGGTACTGTTCCAGCCCGCGCAGCATCTCGACGGCCACGCGGCGGTCGATCGCGGGATCGTAGTCGCGATAGAGTTTGGCGATCCGCTCGGCGAGCGCCTCCGAAGGTTTGGCGGCGTATTGCTTCAATGCGGCGGCCAGCGTCGCCAGCTCGATCCCCTTCACGCTCTCGTTGCACAGCTCTTGGAGGTAATAGCCTTCGGTCGCGCTGCGGTAGGCCGCGCGGAGCGAGTCGAGCAGATGCGCGTATTCGGGGCGGTCGGCCGCCCAGCGGGCGAATGCGGCTTCGTAGGCCTTCTTCTGCGCCACCGTGCCGAGCCGTTGCAGCCCCAGCAGCTCGCCCTGCCATTTTTTCCATGCGTTGGCGATCGAAGCGTGTTTGGCGGCGTAGCGGATGCGGGTCGCCGCGTCGGCCTCCTGCGCCGCCGAGATGATTTCCAGCCGTCGTGTGCGCAGGTCGATCTTCATCGGGTCCGACCGTTCGACGACATAGGCCACGGCGTCGGCCGTGACGTACTGCTGGGTGTTGCCCGGAAAACCGTAGATCATCGTGAAGTCGCCCTCGCGGATTCCCTTCGTCGAGACGGGGAAGTAGCGCGCAGGGCGGTAGGGTACGTTTTCGCGGCTGAATTTCGCCGGTCGGTTCTCGCGGTCGGCATAGATGCGGAAGAGCGAGAAGTCGCCCGTATGGCGCGGCCACATCCAGTTGTCGGTATCGCCGCCGAACTTGCCGATCGACGAGGGAGGCGCCCCGACCAGCCGCACGTCGTCGAACTGCTCGTAGACGAAGAGGAACTGTTGGTTGCCGTAATACATCTGCTCGATCGCCGTGCGGTAACGTCCCTTTTCGGCGGCCTCCTCGCAGATCTTTTCGGCGGTTTCGCCCGCCGCCAGGCGGTCGGTCACCTCTTCCATGCGCACCAGCCGCCGCACCCACAGCCCCTCGTTGGGCAGCTCTTCCGAGCGGTCGCGCGCCCAGAATCCGTGGGTCAGGTAGTCGTGTTCGACGGTCGAATGGCCCTGTATGGCGCCGTAACCGCAGTGGTGGTTGGTCACGAGCAATCCTTCGGGCGAGATCAGCTCGCCCGTGCAGCCGCCGTTGAAGAGCACGACGGCGTCCTTCATCGACGCTTCGTTGACGGAGTAGATGTCTTCGGCCGTGAGGCGGAATCCCTTGGCGCGCATGTCGTCGATCCGTTCGCCGATCAGGCTCGGCAGCCACATCCCCTCGTCGGCGCGGGCCTTCGGGGCGGCGATTGCCGTCAACGCCGTCAGCAGGATCGCCGCTGCGATTCGCGGCATACGACAGGGGCGCTTCCGGCGGGAGGTGGGGTTGAGAGGTCTTTTCATGATTATACGATCGTTTGATTTTTGTCGGTTTGCGGCAGGGCGGATGGCCGCAGCATCAGCCGGCCTGCAGGGAGAGGAACCGGTCGAGCTCGACGTAGAGCCGCTGGACGGGCAGTCCCATGACGTTGTAGAACGAACCGTTGATGCTTTCGATGGCCACGTAGCCGATCCACTCCTGGATGCCGTAGCCGCCCGCCTTGTCGAAGGGGCGGAAGCGGTCGACGTAGTAGGCGATCTCTTCGTCCGCGAGCGCGCGGAAGCGCACGGCGGTGGTGACGGCGAAGCTGTAACGCCGCTGTACGGTGCGCAGCGTCACGCCCGTGGTGACGAAGTGCTCGGCGCCCGACAGGCGGTGCAGCATTCCGACGGCCTCGTCGCGGTCGTGCGGCTTGCCGAGAATCCCGCCGGCGGCCACGACCACCGTGTCGGCCGTCAGGAGGATGTCGTTCGCGGCGAGCGGTTCGGGATAGGCGTCGCTTTTGAGTTGCGACAGGAAGAGCGGCACGTCGTGCGGCGGCAGTCCCGCGGGGTAGCGCTCTTCGACTTCGTAGCGGTCGATGAGCGTGTAGTCGAGTCCGCAGTCGCGCAGCAACTGCTGCCGCCGCGGCGAGTGCGAAGCCAGCAGCAGCCGGTAGGGGCGTAGTTTTTCTTGGAGGATCATGGGATCAGCGTATTTCGAAATTCAACAGTTCGCGTCCTTCGAGCGTGGCGCGCAGCACGTCTCCCCGTTCGACGGGGCCTGCGCCCGCCGGCGTGCCGGTGAAAAACAGGTCGCCCGTGCGGTAGGTGATGTAGCGCGAGACGTGGCTCAGCAGTTCGTCCACCCCGAAGATCATGTCGCCCGTATACCCTCGTTGCCGTACCTCGCCGTTGATTTCGAGCGTGAAGTGCAGCTGCCGGATGTCGCCCAGCTCGGCGACGGGGACGAACTGCGGCGCCACGGCGGCCGAGTAGTCGAATCCTTTGGCACGCTCCCACGGCCATCCGTTGGCGATCGCCTCGCGTTGGAGGTCGCGCGCCGTGAAGTCGATGCCCAGTCCGACTTCGGCGTAGAGACGGTGGGCGAAGCGCGGCGCGATGTGGCGCGCCAGTCGGTCGATGCGCACGACCAGTTCGCATTCGTAGTGCACCTCCTGAGTGAAGTCGGGGATGTAGAAGGGGTCGTTGTTGCGCAGCAGGGCCGTGTCGGGTTTCAGGAAGAAGAGCGGCTCCGCGGGCAGCGGCCCGCCGTCGAATTCGGCGATGTGGTCGCGGTAGTTGCGGCCGATGCAGATGATCTTCATGATTTCCGTTTTTTGCATAGCTCGACCGCCGCGGTGAGGCCGATCGCGCCGATGAAGAGGAGGAGTATTCCCAGCACCGTGATCGTCTGCGGTTCGACGCCCGCGCGAAGCAGCAGCCAGCTGCCGCCTCCGATCACCACCGCCAGCAGCAGCAATCCGCCGGCCCCGATGCGGCGCACGGCGCGCCAGTTGATCTCAGGGTTCTCTTCGGGGTTGCCGCTGAGCGTCGAGATCGACTGCGGCCGCAGCCAGAGGATGACGGCGCATATGGCCAGAATAGCCGCGATGACGAGTGATTCGGTCATGGGTTCAGTGTTTCGGGTGTTATTTTCTGCGTTTGCGGCGTTCGATGACCGTGATGATGGCAGCGGCGCCCGCGACGAGAATCCCGATCCGCACCGAAGAGAGGGTCGGCGGCGTGACGCCCGTGCGGAGAAGCAGCCACGTCGTCAGGGTGATGCCGATGGCCAGCACCGCCATGCCGACGGCCGCCGTACGGAGAATCGTGGGGCGCAACCGCCCCTGCTCCGCTCCCTTTCCGGCAGACTCTTTGCCGCCCGTGCGGCCGTTGCGGCGGGGCTTTGCGGCGTTGGCCGCGTCGAGGCGTGCGGCCCGCAGCGAGGCGAGCAGCGCGAAGGCGCCGAGGATGATGGCGATGATGAGTGTCTCTTTCATGGATCGTTCTGTTTTATGCTTTGCGGTCGCCGTTCGGCGCTCCCTTGCGGAGTTCGGCGACCATGTCGCGGGCGAAGCGGTCGCTGGCACCCGGCCCGCCCATGACGGCGTGCAGTTCGTCGTAGTCGCCGAGCATCCGCTCGCGTTCGGAGCCGCCCGGCAGGATCGCGCCGAGGGCCCGCTGGGCCTCCGTCGGATCGGCCGACGACTGCACCAGCTCGCGCACCGCCTCACGGCCGAGATTGAGGTTCACCAGCGAGATGAAGGGCACTTTCAGCACGTAGGGCCGCAACCATACCTGCCACCATACGGTGCGGTAGACGACCACTTCGGGGATGCGCATCAGCGCCGTTTCCAGTGTGGCCGTACCCGAAGTGACCACCGCCGCGACGGCGTTGCGGAGCGTTTCGTAGGTCTGGTCGACGACCATGCGCACGTCGGTTCCCGCAAGATGGCGGTCGTAGAGCCCGCGGTCGAGCCACGAGACGCCCGTCACCACGAACTGATAGTGCGGAAAACGGGGCGCCAGCGCGCACATCAGCGGCAGGTTGGCTTCGATTTCGCCGCGGCGGCTGCCCGCCACGAGCGCCACCACGGGCCGTTCGTCCAGTCCGTTCGCACGGCCGAACTCCTCGCGCGAGGGGAGCGTCGCCGACCGAGCCGCGATGGCGTCGAGCAGCGGATTCCCCTCGAATACGGGCGTGATGCCGTGGCGGGGAAAGTAGTCGCGTTCGAAGGGGAAGATGATGTAGAGTCGGTCGACGTACCGGCGGATCGCCTTCACGCGCCATTCGCGCCACGCCCACACTTTCGGGGCGATGTAGTAGAAAGTGCGGATGCCGTGCTCCTTGGCGAAGCGCGCCATCTTCATGTTGAAGCCCGGGTAGTCGACGAGGATCAGCACGTCGGGGGCGTAGCGCAGCACATCTTCGCGGCACTCGCGCAGCTGCCGCGAGATGGTTCGCAGGTTGCGCAGCACGCCCACGATGCCGAAGAACGACGTTTCGCGGTAGTCGCGCACCCGATTCTCCGCTCCGCCGACTTCGGCCATGCGGTCGCCGCCCCAGAAACGGAAGCGGGCCGCGGGATCGCTTTTGAGCAATCCCCGCATGAGGTTCGATCCGTGCAGGTCGCCCGACGCTTCGCCGGCGATGAGGTAGTACTTCATGGCATGTCAGTTTTTATCGTCCAGCAGGTCGGGGCGCAGCCGTCGGGTGCGCTCCCACGACTGTTCGTCCTGCCACGCCTCGATCTCGGCGAAGTTGCCCGACAGCAGCACGTCGGGGACGCGCCAGCCGCGGAATTCGGCCGGCCGCGTGTAGACGGGCGGCGCCAGCAGGTTGTCCTGAAAGCAGTCCGTGAGCGCCGACGACTCGTCGCCGATGGCGCCCGGCAGCAGCCGCACCACCGAGTCGGCGATCACGCAGGCAGCCAGTTCGCCGCCCGTGAGCACGTAGTCGCCGATCGAGATTTCGCGCGTAATGAGGTGTTCGCGGATGCGGTGGTCGATCCCCTTGTAGTGGCCGCACAGCACGATGATGTTTTCGAGCGTCGACAGGCGGTTGGCCTCGTGCTGGTCGTAGCGCACGCCGTCGGGCGAGGTGTAGACGATCTCGTCGTAGCGGCGTTCGGTTTGGAGTTTCTCCACCAGTTCGAAGACCGGTTCGGGCTTCATCACCATGCCCGCTTCGCCGCCGAAGGGGTAGTCGTCGGTGGTTTTCCGTTTGTCGTGGGCGTAGTCGTGGAGATTGTGGACGACGATCTCCACCAACCCCTTCTCCTGCGCCCGTTTGAGAATCGATTCGTTGAGCGGCGAGCGGAGCAGTTCGGGGACTACGGTCAGTATGTCGATACGCATGGCTTGGGCAATTAACGTTTTTTCTTCGGTCGGAAGATGATGTCCTTTTTACTTCCGGCTCGCAGCGGAATCTCCTGCCCGCGGTGGAGCGTGTAGGCGTCGTAGCCGAGTTCGGTGAAAAGCGCGACGATGCGGTCGCGGTTCTCGCCGCCCGTCTCGATGAGCACCGTGGGGCGGAATCGTTCCAGCAGCGGCCGCATCTCCTCCATGATGACGACTTCGTAGCCTTCGACGTCGCATTTGATGAAGTCGATGCGCGTGAGGTGGCCGAACAGCTCGCTGCCGCGCCGCATCTCGGCGGTGAACTCCACGTCGGCCTCGGCGCCCGCCTCCATCACGAAATTCTGTCCCGTGCCGAAGTAGCCGCCCGTGCGGACGGTGGCGTTGCCCATGCGGATCTCGCCCTCGGCGGCGCCGAGCGCATAGGGTAGGATGTCGACGTTGCCGCAGCCGCTCAGGTTGCGTTCCAGCACCCGACGGATCGGCGCCACGGGTTCCACGGCGTAGACGTGGCCGTTGCGGCCGGCGATGCGCGACATCAGGCGGGCGTAGTAGCCGAGGTTGGCGCCGATGTCGATGGCCAGATCGCCCGCCCGCATCAGGCGGTCGAGGTGGAACGTATATTCCGTGGCCGGCGCGTGGCGCCCGATACCCAGCCGGTGCGACAGGAAGAACATCGCGCTCACCGTTTGCAGGTAGCCGCCCAGCGGCAGAATCCGGTAGAGAAGTTTGTGCAGCAGTCTGTTCATTTCGGACGACGGGCCTTAGTTGTCGTAATTCACCTGCCCGTTGAGCACCTCCACGACGAAGGGGTTGTAGAGGCTCTCGTGGCCGATCGTGGTCGATTCGCCGTGTCCGGGGTAGACTTCCGTTTCGTCGCCCAGCGGGATGAGCCGTTCGAGGATCGAACGCATGATCCACGAGTAGTCCCCGCCCGGCAGGTCGGTGCGGCCGATCGACTCGCGGAAGAGCGTGTCGCCCGTGAAGACGGCCTTCGCCTGCGGCGCGTAGAGCGACACATGGCCCGGCGTATGGCCGGGCGTGGGAATGATTTTCAAGGCGGTGTGGCCGAAACACACCTCGTCGGTCGTATCGAGGTCGAGGTCGATCGAGGGCATGGCGCCGACCTTCACGCCGAAGATCGAACTGCCCGGTGCGGCGTTGTCCAGCAGGAACTTGTCCTTGCCCGAGAGGGCGAAGGGGATGCCGTAGGTATCTTTGAGAAACTGCACGCCCAGCGTATGGTCGAAGTGCCCGTGGGTGTTGACCGCCATGCGGGGGTGCAGCCCGCGCGAGTCGATGAACTCTTTGAGCCGGGCGTTCTCGCGCTCGTCGGAGTTGCCGGCGTCGACGACGATGCACTCGTTCGTGTCGTCCCACACCACGTAGGTGTTTTCGCAGATCGGATTGAATTGCAGCGATGCTACTTTCATATCAAAGTGAAGTCTATTTGTACAAAGGTACATCTTTTCGCAGAGATTTGAAAGCGGCGGCTGCGAATTGTCGATCACTTTCGTGTTCGTTTTCTCGCCTCGGCATAGTCCGCAAATCCGGTGCAGAACGAAAATCAGGTCGCGCGGAGCGCACCGTCATTCCGTAGTGCGAAAAATCGGGAAGAAGAGCCGACGGCGGTTCCCCGACTTTTTCGCTCTACGGATGCTTTTGGCGCCACCTTTTGGCAGCAAAAGGTGGTAAAAACCGCTCCTCGCAAGAACACGCGAACCGCCGGTTCGGGAATTCGCCGACGTTTCTTCGGAAACATTCTTTCTTGTACTTTCGGCTTGATCCCCAAGTTCACGATCGTGCTCGTTTTCTCGCCTCGGCAGAGGTTGCAAGCAGCCTCTGCGAAAATGTTCGCAGGGGCGGCGATGTGCGGTTCGGCGAGAGGTGGAAACAGCACAGGCGCTGCAACGGCAATTGCAGCGCCTGTGCTATGGCATGGAGATGCCTGCGGACGGTCAGGCGTATTTAAACGTCGATTCGTCCGATACGGTCAGCTTCTTACGGCCCTTGGCACGACGGGCGGCCAACACCTTGCGACCGTTAGCCGTGGACATTCTCAGGCGGAAACCGTGCTTGTTGATTCTCTTCCGGCGCGACGGCTGGAACGTTCTTTTCATTGCCATAGCAGTATCCTTTTTGTTTTGTAATTTGCGCAGTTTGCGGAGTGCAAATGTATAACAAAAAAACGACACGCAAAAATTTTTCCCGAAAATATTGTGTTTTCGGCGTGAAAACCCCTTTCGGAAGGTCGCGGCGCGACAGGCGGGAGCCCCTTCGGACGACGGTTGAAAAAATCGGGCGGCGCGGGCTGTTTATCGGTATATTTTGACTATTTTTGCAAAGCCGAATCCGATCGGTGGCCGGCCGTTCCGGCCGCATCGGGAATGAAACGGGCCGGAACGTATCGGCGCGTGAGAAGCGCGGGTTCGGCGTCGAACTTATGGGGTTGACTCTTCGGCGATTTTTATGCGTGCTCCTCTCCGCGGCGCTGCTTGCGGCGGGGTGGCTCGGGCTGTCCGGCCTTCCGCTCGTCGTAGCGCTGGTGCCCCTGCTGTGGATCAGCCGCAGTTACGGGTCTTCGCGCCGCGACTGGTGGGGGATGTTCGGCTGGGCATGGCTGGCCTTCGTCCTCTGGAACGGCGCGACGATCTGGGGCTTGTGGTATTCGACGCCCGTCGGGCCGTTCGCCGCGACGCTCGTCTCGACCTTCCTCAATATGCTGGCCTTCATGTTGTTCCATACGGTGAGCAAGCGGGCGCACAAGGCGTTGGCCTACACGCTGCTGGTCGCGGGCTGGATCGCTACCGAATATTGGTACACCGTGGGCGAATTCTCGTTTCCGTGGCTGCTGCTGGGCAACGGTTTCGCGAACGACACATGGGCCGTGCAGTGGTACGAATATACGGGTATCTTCGGCGGTACGCTGTGGGTGCTGGTCTGCAACCTGCTCTTTTTCGAGGCGTGGCTGCATCGGCGCAGCGTGCGGCACTGGGTGCGTGCGGCGCTGGCCGTCGTCGTGCCGGCAGCCGTGTCGCTTGCGATCTATGCGTGCTGGGAGGAGCCTGCGCAGCGGATCGAGACGGCGGTCGTGCAGCCCAACGTCGACTGCTACGACAAGTTCAATACCGCGCCGGGGTGGCAGCACGAAAACCTGCTGTCGCTGCTGGCCGAAGTTCCTTCGTCGGCGCAGTTGATCGCCATGCCCGAGACGGCGCTCGTCGAGGGGCTCAACGAAGCCTGGCTGTCGGCCAGTCCTTCGCTCGCGCAGTTCGAAGCGGCGCTGGCGGCCGACCATCCGGATGCGCTGCTGGTGGTGGGGGCCGACACCTATAAAGTCTATGCCGAGGGAAATCAGACCGCGACGGCGCGTTTCCGCAACGGTGTCTGGTACGACCGGTTCAACACGGCGCTGGCTCTCGACGCCGGGGGTGTGCGGGACATCCACCACAAGTCGCGGCTGGTGATCGGTGTCGAGAAGATGCCGCTGCCGTGGCTCTTCGACTGGCTGAGTTTCCTTATCATCGATCTGGGCGGTACGACCGGCCAGCTGGGCGTCGATACGCAGCGCACGGTCTTTGCGGCCGACAGCGTGCGGGTGGCGCCGGCCGTCTGCTACGAATCGGTCTACGGCGCCTACGTGGGCGAGTTCGTCCGCGGCGGGGCGCAGTTGATCCTGGTCATCACCAACGACGGCTGGTGGCGCGATACGGCCATTCACCGCCAGCACTTCTCTTTTTCGCGTTTGCGCGCGATTGAGCACCGCCGTGCCGTGGCGCGCAGCGCCAATACCGGCATTTCGGGCTTCATCAACGCGCGGGGCGACGTGGTCGGCCCGACGCTCGGCTGGGCCCGTCGGGGCGTGCTGACGGCTCCGGTCGCCTTGTCGGACGAGCTGACCGTCTATACCCGCTACGGCGACTACTTGGGGCGGATAGCCCAGTACGTGATGCTGCTCTGCCTCCTTTACTACGTCGCCTATCGCGTCAAGCGGCGCAACTACCTGGTCGATTAATCCAAACAAATATCGCTTCGCATGAACTATTCACAAACGCTCGAATTTCTCTTTTCGTCGATGCCGACGTTTCAGGAAAAGGGCGTCACGGCCTACAAACCGGGTCTGGAACGTATCGCGGCTTTCTGCCGGCATTTGGGCAACCCGCAGCGGAACTACTTCACGATCCATGTCGCGGGAACCAACGGCAAGGGTTCCGTTTCGCACATCATCGCCGCCGTGCTGCAACAGGCCGGTTACCGCACGGGGCTCTTCACGTCGCCGCATCTGCACGATTTCCGCGAACGCATCCGTGTCGACGGCGAGATGATCCCCAAGCAGAAAGTGGTCAATTTCGTCGACAAGCACCGTGACAAGATGACCGAGCTGGGACTTTCGTTCTTCGAGATGACGGCGGCCCTGGCGTTCGACTACTTCGCACAGAGCGACGTCGAGGTAGCCGTCATCGAGACGGGGCTGGGCGGGCGGCTCGACGCCACGAACATCCTGCTGCCCATCGTGAGCGTGGTGACCAACGTCGGACTGGAACATACGGCGCTGCTGGGCGATACGCTGGCGAAGATCGCCGCCGAGAAGGCCGGTATCATCAAGAAGAGCATTCCCTTCGTGCTGGGCGAAGCGAACGCGGCCTACGATGCGGTGTTCGAGCAGGTTGCCGCCGCGAACAAGACGCGCGTGGTCTACGCCGAGCGGGAGTTCGCCTGCGAGGGCCACGAGCTGTGCGGCGACCGGCAGCACTTCCGCATGGTGCGCCGCCGCGACGGCCACGTGCTCGATTTCGATCTCGACCTGCTGGGCGAGTACCAGTGCCGCAATGTCCTGACGGCGCTGGCCACGCTCGACTTGCTGCACGAACAGACGCCGCTGACGATCAGCCGCCGCGCCTTCGTCGACGGCGCGGCGAGCGCCGCCCGCACGACCGCGCTGCAAGGGCGTTGGCAGTCGTTGGGCGAGCGGCCCAAAGTGTTGTGCGATACGGGGCATAATGCGCACGGACTGGCCTATGTGGCCGAACAGCTGCGCCGCTCGCACGAAGGCGGCCGTCTCTACTGCGTCGTGGGCTTTTCGGGAGACAAGGACATCGACGCCATTCTGGCGCTGTTGCCGCGCGACGCCTACTATCTCTTTACGCAGGCGGCCAGCGAACGGGCGCTTCCGGTGTCGGAACTGGCCGCCCGCGCTGCGGCGGCGGGTCTCGACGGCGAAGCGGTCGCAACGGTTCCCGAGGCCGTGACCAGGGCGAAGGCGCTCGCCGCTCCCGCCGACACGATCTTCATCGGCGGTTCGACCTTCGTCGTGGCCGAGGTGTTGTGACCCGTTTTCGTACCGCCGCCGGCGGGAATGAGAGAAGAGGCGCCCGATCAGTTTCGGGCGCCTCTTCGGTCGTAAATGGCTGCGGAGACCTACTCCTCGTCGGTGTCGGTGTACTCTTTGAGCAGTTTGGCCTGCACGTCGGCGGGCACCTGTTCGTAGGAGGAGAAACGCATCGTATAGGTCGCCGCCCCCGACGTGAGCGACGAGAGCGTCGTCGAATAACGATAGAGCTCGGCCAGCGGCACGCGGGCGTTGAGACGGTCGAATCCCTTGTCCGAGTTCATGCCCTCGATCATCGCGCGGCGGTTTTGCAGGTCGCTCATCACGGCGCCCATGTATTCGCTCGGCGTCAGCACCTCGATGCTGTAAATCGGTTCCATGATCTTGGGGCCCGCATTGCGGAACGCCTCCTTGAAGGCGTTGCGGGCCGCCAGCTTGAACGAGATTTCGTTCGAATCCACCGGGTGCATCTTGCCGTCGTAGATCACTACGCGAATGTCGCGGGCGTAGGAGCCCGTCAGCGGGCCTTCGTCCATCTTCTCCATGATGCCTTTGAGGATCGCCGGCATGAAGCGCGCGTCGATGGCACCGCCTACGATCGAGTTGTAATACTGCAACTTGCCGCCCCACGGCAGGTCGTACTCCTCCTTGCCCTTGATGTTGACCGAGATGTCGCCCTTGCCCGGAATCTTGTAGCTCTTCGGTTCGGGAATCCCTTCGTAGTAGGGTTCGATCACCATGTGCACCTCGCCGAACTGGCCCGATCCGCCCGACTGTTTCTTGTGGCGGTAGTCGGCCTGCGCCACTTTGGTGATGGTCTCGCGGTAGGGGATTCGCGGCGCGATGTACTCGATCTCCATCTTGTTATCGGCGGCCAGGCGCGCTTTGAGGATGTTGAGGTGGTGCTCGCCCTGGCCTTGTATGATCGTTTGTTTCAGCTCCTTGGAATATCCGACCAGAATCGTCGGGTCTTCGTACTTGGCGTCGTTGAGCAGTTTGCCCAGCTTCTCCTCGTCGGCCTTGACCTTGGGCTGTACGGCGGCGCGGTAGCGCGGTTCGGGGAATACGATCGGGGTGATCGTCACGGGTGCGGAGGGTGCCGCGAGCGTGTCGTTGGTGCGCGTGCCTTTCAACTTGACCGTGCAGCCGATGTCGCCGGCCGCCAGTTCGGTCACTTTGATGCGGTTTTTGCCCGCCACGGCGAAGAGCTGCGAAACCTTCTCCTTGTTGCCCGTGCGGGTGTTGAGCAGCTCCATGCCTTCGGTGAGTTTGCCGCGTATCACGCGCAGGTAGCTGATCTCGCCGATGTGGGGTTCGATCTGGCTCTTGAAGACGAACGCCACGGCCGGCTGCGTCTGGTCGGCGGCGATCTCCTCCCCCTCGGTCGAGAGGAATTTGGGCGCTTTGAGCGGCCCCGGAGCGACGTTGATGATGAACTCCATGAGGCGTTTCGTTCCGACGTCGCGCTTGCCGCTGGTGCAGAACAGAGGCATGACTTCACGCCGCGAGAGACCGATTTTGAGTCCCGAACGGATGTCGTCCTGCGTGAGCGTCCCCTTTTCGAAATAGAGCTCCATGAGCGCCTCGTCGTTCTCGGCGGCCATCTCCACCAGTTCGCGGTTCAGCTCCGTGGCGCGCTCCATCTCCTCGGCCGGAATATCGAGCTCCTCGCGCGTGCCGTTCTCGTCTTTGAAGCGGTAGAGTTTCATCATCAGCACGTCGATGAAGGCGTTGAAGCCCGGCCCCTGGTTGACGGGGTACTGCACGATGACGGGTTTCACGCGCGATGCGGCGCGGATGCTCTCGACCGTCCCCTCGAAGTTGGCCTTCTCGGCGTCGAGCTGGTTGATGACGCCGATGAGCGGTTTCGACAGTTCGCGCGAATAGCGCGCCTGAATCTCCGAACCGACTTCCCAGCCGTTCTGGGCGTTGAAGACCATTACTCCCACGTCGCCCACCTTGAAGGCCGAGAAGAGGCTGCCGCAGAAGTCGTCCGATCCCGGACAGTCGATGATGTTGAGCTTGCGTTCCATGAACTCCGTGAAGAGGATCGTGGAGTAGATCGAGCGTTTGTATTCGTGTTCGATGTCGGTGTTGTCCGACAGCGTATTGTTCGTTTCGACGGCGCCCCTGCGGTCGATGACCTTCCCCTCGTAGGCCATTGCTTCGGCGAGGGTGGTTTTTCCGGAGCCGGGGGCGCCGATCAGGACGATGTTCTTGATCTCTTTCGCTGAGTAGTTTTTCATATCGAGAAGTTTTAAGGTTTTTCCTGTTTTTTCGGATTATAAATATATGAAAAAATCCGCAAAATCAAGTGCGGAGGGTGAAAATTTTATCAATATCTTAGAATCGCTCTGCGGCTCGGCCGCGTTTTTGATCGGAAGCACGGTCGGGAGGTCGTGCTTTTGCCGTCGGGCGGGGTGCGATTGTTGATAAATGATTGAAAACTTTGTGCCGTCGGACGAATATTTTCGGGCGCCGGAATCTATCTTTGCCATGAAACAACCGGCCTTGCGCCGCACCGGTGCATCGCGTGCAGGGTCTTCATTGCAGGTTTCCCTTCCCGACGGGGGATTCGGAGGATGTGTCAATCATGGAATTTGGCGTTCGTCGGAAGACGCCGTAAGTTAGGAAGGACGTAATTTCATCGTTGATAAAGCCTCGGTTCATACATATTTTAATTACGTCTTTCCTACATGGAGTTATGGCTGAGAACAAAAATTTAGGTATCGATCTCGAACTGGACGAGACGGTCGCGCAGGGCAACTACTCGAATCTCGCCATCATCGCGCATTCCACTTCGGAGTTCATCATCGATTTCGCGGCTGTCATGCCTGCCGTTCCCAAAGCGAAGGTCAAGAGCCGCATCATCCTCACGCCGGAACATGCCAAGCGCCTGCTGATGTCGTTGCAGGAGAATATCGTGCGTTACGAGAGCGTGCACGGTCAGATCGTCATTCCTACGCCGCAGCATACGGGCGACCAGTTCGGCGGCAAGATCGGCGAAGCCTGACCTTCTCGCTTTCCAGCCTTTCGTCGTACGGCGTCGTGCGGCGCTGCGGGTCCGCACTCGCTTCGGACAGGGGCGTGCGTCGTTTCGCACTGCTGTCCGCAGCGGCCGCCGAAGTGCGGCGCGGATGCTTTCCCTTTGGGAGACATGGGCCGGGACGAAACGAAATGCGGTGCGACGGGATCTCCCGTCGCACCGCATATTCACGTTCGGGCGGTATGCGCTCAGGCGCGGAGCCGTATGCGTTTGGCCTCGCAGGCTTTGTCCACCTCGATCTCGAAATCCGACAGTACGTTCATGTAGTTGATGAAGGCTTCGTAGGGCGATCCGTAGGGGTTGAAATAGGAGTGCACGTCGCCGTCCGACAACCATTTGGTAGCCATGTAGTAGAAGTGGTCGGAAGTTTGGAGGAAGTTCCACACGTAGTCGAAATCCTTGTTTTTTAATGCCTTGATCTTATCTCTCAGGCCGTATAGCTTCGTGAAGGCTTCGTTTTGCAACTCGTTGCCCAGCCATGCCGTGACGTCGCGCTCCTCGTCGGCCCACGACATCACGTGCGGGCAGTGGAGCACCGCCACGGGCTGGTACTTCTTCGCCGCTTCGCTCACGGTGGCGAATTCCAGCTTGCGTGTGGCCAGTGCCGCTTTGGGCAGCGCCTTCATGAAATCGAAGATGCCCGTCGAAGCCTTCTGGTGCTCGCCGAAGGTCTCGTAATCCATGAAGAGGTTCACCACCTCGCCCACCGTATCGTCCGAGGCGATCCAGCCGGCGAACTTGTCGGCCGTCAGCGGCCATTCGTTCCAGCTGCGGTTCGAGAAACGGAAGGCGATGTCGTCCGACAGCTTGTAGTTGCGCAGCAGCACGTGCAGTTTTTGATTCAGTGCGTTGGCATAGACGTAGTTGGGCGATTTCCAGCCCAGCACGTGTTTGGCGCCTTCGGCCAGGATGGTCTTGAACCCCATCTGGGCGACCGTTTCGCCGATTTGGTCGGAGTAGATCAGCTCCGTGTTGCGGAAGGCCGTGGGTTTCATCCCGAACTCCTTGCGCACGAGGGCCGTATGGAGTTTCACCTGCTCCTCGAAATCCTCCTTCGAGCGGAGCGATGCCAGCGAGTGGGAGTAGCTCTCGGCCAGGAACTCCACGCATCCCGTGGCAGCCAGTTCGCGGAACGAGTCGAGCACTTCGGGCGCATAGGCTCGGAACTGTTCGACGGCCGACCCCGTGATCGAGAACGAGCAGCGGAATTTGCCCTTCTGCTCCTTGATGAGGTTCAGCAGCAGGGCGTTCATCGGCAGGTAGCACTGCCGCGCCACTTTTTGCAGGATGGCGTGGTTGGTCAGATCGTCGAGGTAGTTGTGATCCACGCCCATATTGAAAAACCGGTAGGTTTTCAGCCGCCAGGGCTGATGAACCTGAAAATAGAAACAGATCGTTTTCATGGTGATATGTCGTTTGTGTTGTTATTCCCGTTGGCGTGCGGCCGCCTCGTCGATGACCGCCTGATAGACCGCCTTGATCTTCGCGGCAGCGTTGTCCCATTTGAGTCCGGTCACCTCGTCGAGCCCCTTCTCGGCGAACATCTTCGCCAGCGCGGGATAGGTAATCAGGGCATAGATCGCATCCGACAGGGCGTCCACGTCCCAATAGTCGACTTTGAGCGCGTAGTCGAGCACTTCGGCCACGCCGCTCTGCTTGGAGATGATGACCGGCACGTTCGAGCGCATCGCTTCGAGCGGCGAGATGCCGAAGGGTTCCGACACCGAGGGCATCACGTAGACGTCCGACAGCTGGAACATGCGGTGCACATCCTCGCCGCGCAGGAATCCCGTGAAGTGGAAGCGGTCGGCGATGCCGAGGCGCGCCACGCGGCGGATGACGTGGTTCATCATATCGCCCGAACCGGCCATCACGAAGCGCACGTTCGGTACCCGTTTGAGCACCTTGGCGGCCGCCTCGACGAAGTAGTCGGGCCCCTTCTGATAGGTGATGCGCCCCAGGAAGGTGACGATCTTGTCCCCGACGCCGCGTTCGGGGGCGGCGCACTCCGCCTCGGCGAACCGCACGGCGTTGTGCACCGTCACCACCTTTTCGGCCGGAATGCCGTAGCGGGTGACGATGATGTTGCGCGTGAGGTTCGACACGGCGATCACACGGTCGGCGGCCTCCATGCCCGCGCGTTCGATGGCATAGGTCTGCGAATTGATGTTCTCGCCGCTGCGGTCGAACTCCGTGGCGTGCATGTGCACGACCAGCGGTTTTCCGGAGACCCGTTTGGCGGCGATTCCGGCGAAGTAGGTGAGCCAGTCGTGGGCGTGGATCACGTCGAACTGCCCCGCCAGATCGCGGGCCACCTGCGCGGCCACCATCGCATAGCGCGCCACCTCCTCCATGAGGTTCGCGCCGTATTTGCCCGAAAAGGTGTAGCGCTGCTTCCAGAGGTCGGTCGTCTCCCACGTCTTACGTCCCGTGCGGACGTACTCGTCGTGATAGGACTTGTACTCTTCGGGCGAGACGTAGGGAACCATGTTCGAGTCGATATGGATGAACGACATCTTCTTCCACAGCTCCTCCGTATCGCCGGAGGCGGCGCCGAAGAGCGTCTCCACGTCGCTGGCGTTGACCACGCGCACATAGTTCTGGTCTTCGTCTCCGGTAGCACGGGGCATGACGAAGGTCACGTTGACATCGTTTCGCGCCAGCCCGCGCGTCATGCCGTAGCAGGCCGTACCCAGACCGCCTGCGATATGAGGGGGAAATTCCCATCCGAACATTAACACTCTCATGGCTGACTATTTTTTGACGGTTTTACGTTCTGTTTTGTGCCTTCCGTTCCCTTTGGCCGGGGCTTTGGGGCGTTTCGCGGGTTTCGCCTCTTCGTCCGCCGCCCCTTTCCGTGCGGAATCCGCAGGCGCGGCCGCCGCCTCCGTCGCCGTGCGGGGTTTCGCCGCACCGGCCGCTCGGCGGGAGCCTGTTTTCGGGGCGGCCTTCTCCCTCTTCTTCCGCCATGCGGGGTCGAAGCGCTCCATGAGCCGGTAGAGTTCCAGCACGGCGCCGACGCTCCACGCATAGGAGATCGCGCTTTTAGGGGCGAAGGGCGGGTCGGCGTCGTACATCTTCGAGATCGAACCGATGCCGTGGCACTGGATGTCCTCGTCGAAGTCGGCGAGGAACCGCTCGACTTCGGGTGTGTAGTCGGCGCCGGTGAGCGCATAGCGGGCCTTGACGTAGAAGGGCAGCGGCCATACCCACACCGTACCGTTCATCGCGGCGTGGGAGCGCATCCGGTCGTCGCCGGCGTAGGAGCCGTTGTAGAGCGGATTCTGCGGCGAGAGCGAACGCAGCCCCTTCGGGGTGAGCAGGTATTGGCGGACGATGCGCAGCACGGAGATGAGCTGCTCCTCGTCGAGCATCGTGTAGTTTAGGCCGCAGGCGACGACCATGTTGGGGCGGATGAAGCGGTTGGTCTCGGCGTCGTTTACGAAATCGGCCAGGTATCCCTCTTCCGGAAGCCAGAATTTTTCCAGAAACGACGCCTTGGTCTGCGCCGGAGCCTCCTTCCATTCGGCGGCGAACGCCTTGTCGCCCGCCTCTTCGGCCAGTGACAGCGCATAGCTGACGGCGTTGTACCACAGGGCGTTGATCTCGACCTGATACCCGTTGCGCGGGGTGACGGGCCGCCCGTCCGCATAGGAATTCATCCATGTGAGCGCCACGTGCTCGTCCGACGCCCAGACCAGTCCGTTGCCGTGCAGCGCCACACGGCCGCCGATGCCGCGGCGGTAAGCCGCGAGGATCGACTTCATCGCTTCGCCGTAGCGGCGCCAGATCTCGCGGCTGCCGATCTCGGATTCCAGTTCCTGCAATGTGTAGAAGAACCACAGCGGGGCGTCGGCTTCCTGCGCGGCCGATGCCGAACCGGCGAAATCGCCGTCGCGGAGCGTGCGGCACACGCTGTCCAGCACGTCGATGCAGTCCTCCTTGTGATCCTGTTCGAGCGTGATGCCCGGCAGCGACATGAAGGCTTCGCGGGCGATCTGCGCCGTGAGCCACGGATAGCCGGCCATCACCTCCGTGCGGCCGTCGGGGCGCCGGATGACGAACTGCCGGGCCGAGTGGCGCAGCAGGCTGTGGAAATCGATCTTGTGGGTGCGGCGTGCCAGCGCGCGGTCGAACAGCGCGCCGATCTCGGCCGACGAGGCCATCTCTTCGACCGACGCCGAGAAGATCACGCTCTGTCCCTTCGACAGGGGCAGTTCGAAATAGCCCGTCGTCAGCAGGTCTTCGTAACCGTCGTAGCCGCGGGCCAGCTCCTGCGGGTATTCGAATCCGTAGTACCAGTCGGGTGCGGCCACGAATTCGGCGTCGGGCCGGTTCGTTTGGAGGTAGAGCCACGGATAGCCTTCGTAGAGGCGGTTCTTCACGCCGCCCTGCACGGGGTAGGAGCGGCCGTTGGCCTCCATGTTGGCATGAGTCAGCGCCTCCTTCTCGCGATAGGCGAAGAAGGGCCGCAGCCGCAGGCGGATGTCGGCCGGCGAGTCGAGCAGCGTGTAGCGGATCATCAGCTGCGTGCGCTTGTGAATCCACAGCAGCTCCTTGCGCAGGATGACGCCGCCCACGCGGTAGGTGATCGTCGGGGTCGGCGTGTAGGCGAAGTCGGTGATGTACTTGTGGCCGCGCGGTTCGTAGACGCCGCGGAAACGGTGGATGGCCAGATTGAACGACTGATCGTGCTGGACGATGGTCTCGTCGAGCGACGACAGCAGCACGCAGGTCTGGTCGCCCCTGCCGATCGGGGCGACCATCAGACCGTGGTACCTGCGCGTATTGCAGCATACGATCGTGGTGCTCATGTAGCCGCCGCGGCGGTCGGTCGAGAGCACCTCGCGTTGCAGCGAATATTCGAGGTTACCCAGTTCGTTCTTGTCGAAAGTAAGTGCAGACATGGTTTATGTTGTGATAGTTAGGATCGTTTCAGTAAAGTTATTGAAAAATATCCGGTTTTCCAACAACGAAAACGTAAAAATCGCAGCCTCGCACTCCTCCGTCCTTTCGGGGCGGCACCTTCCCGGCTCAAACGGGTTGCCGAAATTTTGCGTTTGCGGTCCGCAGACCCTCCGGCGCCGGAAACGACGCCGGAGGAGCGGTCCGGAAGTCTCTTGCGGCGGCGACCGCGTCTACGCCCACTTCACCAGCGCGAAATCCATGCGGTGCGGCAGATGCGGGTTCGAGGGGTAGATGCGCAGCGCCACGTCGAACGACCCCGAGCGGCCCGAACGGTAGTCGAGCGCGTAGGTGACGGTCGTCCCCTCGACGGCCGTGCGTTCGAGCGGTACGGTTTCGATCACGTTGACCGGCTGGCCGTACTCGATCTGCTTGGCCACGACCAGCTCGGCGCCGATGTCTTCGGGACGGAGGTCGGCCACGTCGATCTTGATCTCGAAGGGGTAGTGCTCCCCGACGAACATCGCTTCGCGGTCGATCTTCGCCTGCTTGACCTCGACGATGCGCACCTTGTCCCACGCGGCCGAGATCCGGCGTTTCCATGCCGCGATTTCGCGCGCCAGCATGTAGTCTCCCGCGACGATCTCGTGCCGGCGTGCCGCCAGCTTGCCGTAGAAGCGCTCCTCGTAGTCGCGCATCATGCGGTTGGTCGTGAAGTTCGCCGCGATGTCGGCCACGCACCGTTTGACGGATTCGACCCAGTCGCGCGGGATATTCTGTTCGTCGCGCTTGTAATAGAGCGGTACGATCTGCTCCTCGATCGTGTTGTAGATCATCTCCGCGTCCAGTTCGTCCTGGAACCGCTGGTCGGCGAAGGTCCGTTCCATCGGCAGCGCCCAGCCGGCGCCCTCCTTGTAGCCCTCGACCCACCAGCCGTCGAGCACCGAGAATTGCAGCACGCCGTTCATGACGCACTTCTCTCCCGACGTACCCGACGCTTCGAGCGGGCGGGTCGGCGTGTTGAGCCACACGTCTACGCCCTGTACCATTTTTCGCGCCAATTCCATGTCGTAGTTTTGCAGGAAGAGAATTTTCCCGACGAATTGCGGCATGGCCGCCACCTCGACGATGCGTTTGATGAGATCCTGCCCCGGCTTGTCGTTGGGGTGCGCCTTGCCCGCGAAGATGAACTGCACGGGCCGCTCCTTGTTGTTGACGATCGCCGACAGGCGGTCGAGGTTCGTGAAGAGCAGGTAGGCGCGCTTGTAGGTGGCGAAGCGGCGTGCGAAGCCGATCGTCAGTACGTCGGGTTTGATCCCTTCGACGATCTGCACCATCTGGCGCGGCGAGTCGATGCGCACCTGGGCGGGGTCGCTGTACCGTTTGCGGATGTGATCCACCAGCTTGCGTTTGAGGAAAATGCGCTCCTGCCAAAGTTCGGCGGCGGGGATGTCGTGCACCTTCTGCCAGGCGGGGATGTCGTAGTCGTGCCCCGAAAACCCTTCGGGGAAGTAGCGCATGTAGAGCCGCCGCAGATTGGAGGCGCACCACGTGGGGAAGTGTACGCCGTTGGTGACGTAACCGATGTGCAGCTCGTTCTTGAAGTAGCCGGGCCACATGTTGCCCAGGATGTCCTTCGACACCTCGCCGTGGAGCCACGACACGCCGTTGACCTCCTGCGAGAGGTTGCATGCCAGCACCGACATCGAGAAGCGCTCTTCGGGGTCGTTGGGGTTGGTCTTGCCCAGATTGATGAACTGTTCCCACGTGATGCCCAGCACGTCGGGGTAGTGGGCGAGGTATTGGCGGATCATCGACTCGGGGAAGGCGTCGTGGCCGGCCGGCACGGGGGTGTGGGTCGTGAAGAGCGACGACGAGCGGACTACTTCCAGCGCTTCGGAGAAGGTGAGCTTGCGGCGCACCAGATCGCGGATGCGCTCGATGCCGATGAAGGCCGCATGGCCCTCGTTGCAGTGGTAGACCTCCTGCTTGATGCCCATGGCCCTCAGGGCGCGGATGCCGCCCAGGCCGAGCAGCAGCTCCTGTTTGAGCCGGTTCTCCCAGTCGCCGCCGTAGAGGTAGTGGGTGATCTGACGGTCTTCGTCGAGATTGGCTTCGTAGTCGGTGTCGAGCAGGAAGAGGTCGGTGCGGCCGACCTGGCATCGCCAGACGCGGGCCGAGAGCGTACGCCCCGGCAGGGCGATCTGTACGGTCGTCCAGTTGCCCAACTCGTCGCGCACGGGCGAAATCGGCAGCTTCGAGAAGTTCTGCGCCTCGTAGGTCGCCTCCTGCGCCCCCTGCGCCGAGAGCCGCTGCGTGAAGTAGCCGTAACGGTAGAGCAGCCCCATGGCAACCATCGGCACGTTCTTGTCCGACGCCTCTTTGAGGTAGTCGCCGGCGAGGATGCCCAGGCCGCCCGAATAGATCTTCAACGACGAGTGCAGTCCGTATTCCATCGAGAAGTAGGCGATCGTCGGCGCCTTCGGATCGGGTTTTTCGCTCATGTATTCGTTGAACATGGCGTAGACGCCGTCGAGCATCGCAAGGAACGAACCGTCCTGTTCCAACTCCTGCAACCGTTCGAGCGGCAGCCGGTCGAGGAATACGATCGGGTTCTTCTCGCACTCCGACCACAACTTCTGGTCGATGTACTCGAACAGGTCGCGGGCGCCGCTGGTCCAGCTCCACCAAAGGTTGTGCGAGAGCACTTCGAGGGCGTGGAGACGCTTGGGAAGCACCTTCTCGACCATCACGCGGTTCCAGTGCGGTTTTTCGGTGATGAGCTGCTGCCGCACGAAATTGATCTGTTCGGTCGCGCCGCCTCCGTCGTTGAGCACCGCACGGTTGGTACGGGTCACCGAACGTTCGATCGCTTCGGAATAGGCTTTTTCGTAGGCTGCGTAGAGTTCGCTCCACAGGGCCGTGCGCGACAGTTCGGCGGCGGCGTTGCGGGCGATTTCGACCTCCTGCGGGGTATATTTGGTGAAATGCAGCAGCGCCTTGGCGATTTCGCGAGCCGCTTCGGCGTAGTTGTCGTCGTTGCGTGCGACGAGCGTCACGCCCTCGTGTTCGCCCTGAGAACCGGCCCAGAGTCCGAATCCGGCCAGCGTGGTGGTGAGCGTCGGTACCGAGAAGGCCGTCGATTCGAGCGGCGTGTATCCCCACGGCTCGTAGTACGAGGGGAAGAGCGTCATGTCCATTCCCACCAGCAGTTCGTAGTAGCTCTTGTCGAAGATGCCGTCGCGGCCGTTGAGGTAGGTGGGGACGAAGACCACCTTCACCTTCGACGACGGGTTGGCCAGCACGCTGCCGGCGATCGAGTTGAGGATCTGATCCCATTCGGGATGTTCGAGATAGTGGGTGCAGAAGCGGTTCTGCTTGGGATCGATCGGGCTGTTTTCGTCGGCCAGATGCGCCTGCAAATCCTTGCGGGGACCGGTCGTGGCGGACGGTACGGTGATGTAGACCAGCACCTCGCGGTCGAGGGCGTCCGTTTCGGCGAGCTGTTTCAGGGCGTCGAGGAAGATGTCGATGCCTTTGTTGCGGAATTCGTAGCGGCCGCTCGTGCCGACGATCAGGGGTTCGCCGTCGAATTTGCAGCTCAGCGTCGCCTCGGCCGTGCGGATCATCGCGCGGCGTGCCTCGGCCCGTTTTTCGTCGAACTCCCTGCCGTTCCACACGAAGTCGTCCTCGAAGCCGTTGGGGGTGACGACGTCCACCGTGCTGCCCAGCAGGCTCTCGCATTCGCGGGCGGTGATTTCGCTCACGGTGCAGAACACGTCGTGTTCCTGCGAGGCGATCTTCTCGATCGAGTGTTTGGCCACGACGTTGAACTGGCGCGCCAGTTCGCCGGCGTTGAGCCGTCCCAGATCCTTGTAGAGCGGCAGCCCGTTGCCGGCCACGCAGCGGCCCGTCACCGTGGCGTGGGTCGTGAAGACCGTCGCCACGTAGGGCGAGTACTTGCGCAGGTAGAGTCCGCCGGCGGCGGTCATCCACTCGTGGAAGTGGGCCACCACCTTGTCCGTCGAGGCGCAGAAGTTCTCCACGTAGGAGGCGATGACCTGTCCGGCCGCGTGGCCGAAGAGCACCGGCTCGATGTAGTCCCACTGTCCCGAGATCGAATCGACGTGGTAGGTCTCCCACAGGAATTTCAGGATGTCGTCCTTCTTCGGGAAGAGCGACGTATAGTCGACCAGCACCGCGATCGGACGGCCGACGACGCGCCAGCGGCCGATGCGGATGCGGATGCCGTCGTTGTAGACGCTCTGGCGCCACGCTTTGAGCAGCTCGTCGTCCTCCTCGAATTCGGGATTGTCGCCTTCGCGCTGGATGTCGGGGCCGATGAGCAGATAGTTGTCGCCCAGTTTGCTTTCGACGGTGCGGGCCTTGGTCGAAACGACGGTGTGGATGCCGCCGACTTTGTTGCAGACCTCCCAGCTCACCTCGAAGAGGTAGTCGGGCGTCAGCAGTTCGTTTTCGTTCATATCTTGTCGGATTTTTGATAATTCGGTTCGTACCTGCGGTCGACAGGAAGGTGTTTCACCTGCAAAGGTACTGCCGAATGATCTATATTTGCAAATTCATAAAAATATTTAATAATAACTTAACCTTAACATTCCCAGAACAGAGCGGCGATCACGGCGTCCGACAGCAAAAACCGTTCGGCGGGGATCGCCAGCTGTCCGTCGCGCAGGGTGGCGTCGCCCGCGTCGAGCCACGGGCGCGCCGCGTCGAGCAGGGTTTCGAGCCGTGCCGGCCCGAACCGTCGCCCGATCGCCTTCGTATCGAGCCCTTCGGCCGTGCGAAGCGCCGTCATCACGGTCTCGTTGTAGCGGTCGCGTTCGGTCAGGCGCTCCGATTCGTAGCGGTCGCCGCCGGCCAGGTAGCGCCCGATGTCGGCGACGGCCCAGCGCCGGCATTCGCCGTCGAACGAATGTGCCGCAGGGCCGATTCCCAGATAGGGGTCTCCGCTCCAATAGGCGCTGTTGTGGATCGCCCGGCGGCCGGGCAGGGCGTAGTTCGAGACTTCGTAGTGCTCGAATCCGGCGTCGCGGAGCGTGCGGTGCACCGTGAGGAACTCCTCTTCGCTCGTCTCTTCCGTCACGGGGGAGAACCTGCCCTGCGCCATGCGGCGGCCGAAGGCCGTCTGCGGCTCTACGGTCAAATGGTATGCCGAAACGTGCTGTACGCCCAGCGCGACCGTTTCGCGCAGATTGCGTGCGAGCGTCGCGGCGCCGAATCCGGGTACGCCGAAGATCAGGTCGACGGTCACGTTGCCGAAGCCCGCCTCCTGCGCCTGTCGCACGGCCTTGCGCGCCGCGTCGGCCGTATGGCGGCGGTTCATCAGGCGCAGCTCCCCGTCGTCGAACGACTGTACGCCGATCGAGAGGCGGTCGACCCGCGTGCGGGCCAGCCGCCGCAGGTAGTCGGGCGTCAGGTCGTCGGGGTTGGCCTCGACGGTGCACTCTTCGAGGACCGTGCAGTCGAAGAGTTCGGCGGCGTGGGCGATGAACTCCTCCAACTCCTCGGGCGGCAGCAGCGAGGGGGTTCCGCCGCCGAAATAGATCGTGCGCAACTGCTCCGCAGGCAGGAATCCCGCTTCGCGGCGCAGTTCGTCGTGCATCGCCTCCACGACGGCCTTCATCGGCCGCAGGTCGGCCGACTTGTAGAAGTCGCAGTAGGCGCAGACACGCTTGCAGAAGGGGATATGGAGATAGAGTCCGGCCATTTTGACGTTTAATATTCTAACAAATCTAACGAAAAAAAACGGAAAAAATTGGACTGCCCGCCGAAAAAACGGAGGATTCGGTTTTTTCTTCCGACGGATGGGTCAATTCGTCCGGAGCGCGAGGTTGTTTAAAATTTTTATTAACTTTGCGCCGTCATGAAAACACAAGCGGAACTGACCGAGCTGCTCGATTTTATCGGCGAGTACGCCACCTACCTGCTGGGGTCGGGCGTGCATACCTCGCGCGTGGTGCGCAATGCGCGCCGTATCGGCGCCTCGCAGTCGGTCGACGTGCGGCTGACCACTTTCCAGCGCACGTCGATCCTGACCGTGCGCGAGGAGGGGAACCCGCAGGTGGTGACGCAGGTGGTCGAGATTCCGCACCTGCCGATCAGTTTCGAACGCAACTCCGACCTCAGTTCGCTGAGCTGGGAGGCCGTCGACCGGCGGCTGCCGCTCGATGTGATCCGCGAGAAGTTCCGCAAACTGACCGCAAAGCCGCGCATGGACCCGATGTTCGTGCTCATGGTCGTGGGGCTGGCCAACGCTTCGTTCTGCAAACTCTTCAACGGCGACTGGGTGGCCGTGGGGATCGTCTTCACCTCCACGCTGGCGGGCTTTTCGGCCCGGCAGCAGTTGACCAAAGCCGGCGTGAACCACTTCATCATCTTCATTCTCTCGGCCTTCGTCGCGTCGCTGTGCGCTTCGTCGGCGCTGCGCTTCGACTGCACGGCCGAGACGGCCATCGCCACGAGCGTGCTGTTCCTCGTTCCGGGCGTGCCGCTCATCAACGGCGTGATCGACATCGTCGAGGGGCACGTGCTGATCGGTTGCAGCCGTCTGATCGGCGCCCTGCTGCTGATCCTCTGCATCGCCGTGGGGCTGTCCGTCACGTTGTTAATGGTTAAGGGAAGCCTGCTATGATCGCTGCGGATATTTTCGTCGACGGGTTTTTCGCGGCTGTCGCGGCGATCGGGTTCGGGGCCATCTCCGACCCGCCCCTGCGGGCCTTCCCGTCGATCGCCCTGCTGGCCGCCGCAGGCCACGCCCTGCGTTTTGGCCTGATGACCTGCGCGGGACTCGACATCACCACGGCGACGCTCTGCGCCTCGCTGCTCATCGGACTGGGAAGCCTCTGGCTCGGCGGCCGGATCTACTGCCCGACCACCGTCCTCTCGATTCCGGCGCTGCTGCCGATGGTGCCGGGCATCTACGCCTACAAGACGGTCTTCGCCCTGATCATGCTCATGCAGCACACCGCCGAGAGCGATGCGGCGCGGCAGTATATGGATGCGTTCCTGCTCAACGCGACGGTCACCGTCAGCGTCGTCTTCATGCTGGCCGTCGGTTCGACGGTGCCGATCTTACTCTTCCGCCGCCGCGCCTTCTCGCTCACGCGGCGCCGCAAACCCCGTAAAGCCTGATTGCATGGAGATTTTCTGGAATACCATCGCACGTTACAATGCCGCCACGTGGCCGTGGCAGATCGCGATCGTGGCAGCGGCGGCAGTGCTCACCGTCCTGCTCTACCTCCGCCCGACGCAGAATGTCAAACGGGCCATGAAACTCTTTCTGGCGGGTCTCAATGCCTGGATCGCCGTGGTTTACTATCTGGTCTGGTGCGGCCAGCGCAGCCACAGCGACGTGCTGGCCCTCTTCTGGGGGATCATGGCCGTGATCTGGCTCTACGACCTTTATGCCGATTTCACGCGCTTCGAGCGCACGAGCCGCCCCAACGGCTTCGCCCTGCTGCTCTACCTCATGCCGCTGGCCTATCCGCTCTTTTCGCTGGCGCGGGGGCTGTCGTTCCCGATGATGACCATGCCCGTGATGCCCTGTTCGGTGGCGGTCTTCACCATCGGTCTGATGCTGGCCTTCACGCACCGTATCAACATCTTCCTCGTACTGTTCCTCTGCCACTGGGCGCTGATCGGGCTGGCGAAGGTCTACTTCTTCGGTATTCCCGAAGACTTCCTGCTGGCCGCCTCGACCGTGCCGGCGCTCTACCTCTTTTTCCGCGAATACATCGCCAAGAACCGCGAACTGCGCACCAAGCCCGACGCGCGGATGCTCAACGGGCTGTTGATCCTGCTCTGCATCGTCATCGGCCTTTTCTTCACCGCCACGCTGCTGCACCAGATCCGGCTCTACGTCTGACCGGACGACCGCCCCGCTTCTTCGGGAATCGATAGGCGGGATCGCGAAAAATTCGTAACTTTGTCGCCCGACAAGTACGAAACAGATGGAATCACCGATATTGCAGGGGCTCAACCCCGCCCAGCGCGCCGCCGTCGAGGCCTACGACTCCGCGTCGCTCATCATCGCCGGAGCCGGTTCGGGCAAGACGCGCGTGCTCACCTCGCGCATCGCCTATATGATCGAGCAGAAGGTCGACCCCAAGAACATTCTGGCGCTGACGTTCACCAACAAGGCTGCCGAGCAGATGCGCGAACGCATCCGGCAGATGGTGCCCGGTCGCAAAAGCCGCGAACTTTTCATGGGTACCTTCCACTCGATCTTCGCCCGCATCCTGCGCACCGACGCCGAGCGGATCGGCTTTCCGGCGAACTTCACGATCTACGATGCGTCCGATGCCAGGAACCTCATCAAGACGATCGTCAAGGAGCTGAACCTCGCCGACGACAAGTACAAGCCCAACACGATCGCCTCGCGCATCTCGCAGGCCAAGAACGCGCTGGTCACCCCGGGCGCCTATCTGGCCAATTCGGCGCACGCCACCGAAGACCGGCGGGCGCAGATTCCCGAGTTCGGCAACATCTACAACCTCTACTGCCAGCGCTGCAAGCACAACGGCGCGATGGATTTCGACGACCTGCTGTTACAGACCAACATCCTGCTGCGCGACTGTCCCGACGTGTTGGAGCGTTATCAGGAGCAGTTCAAATATATTCTGGTCGACGAGTATCAGGATACCAACTACGCGCAGTACATCATCGTCCGCCGCCTGTCGCAGCATCACGGCAAGGTCTGCGTCGTGGGCGACGACGCACAGTCGATCTACTCGTTCCGCGGCGCCAAGATCGAAAACATCCTCTCCTTCCAGCGCGACTATCCCGAAGCGAAAGTCTTCAAGCTGGAACAGAACTACCGTTCGACGCGCACGATCGTCGAGGCGGCCAACTCGGTGATCGTCCACAATTCGCGCCGCATGGAAAAGAGGTGCTTCTCGGAGGGCGACGAGGGCGAGAAGATCCGTGTGCTGAAAGCCTACACCGACCGCGAGGAGGCCGAGCTGGTCGTACAGGATCTGCGCGACAAGGTGCGCGCCACGGGCGATGCGTGGAACGAAGCGGCGATCCTCTACCGCACCAACAACCAGTCGCAGGCGCTCGAAGAGTCGCTGCGCCGTCGCGGCATTCCCTACCGCATCTACAAGGGGGCGTCGTTCTACGACCGCAAGGAGATCAAGGATATGCTGGCCTATATCCGGCTGGTGGTCAACCCGCGCGACGACGAGGCCTTCCGGCGCATCGTCAACTATCCGGCGCGCGGCATCGGCGACACCACCGTGCTGCGTATCGCCCAACTGGCGGCCGAGCGGGGCGTGTCGATGTGGGAGGCGGTCGACGCGCTGGTGGCCGAGCCTGTGAGCGATCCCGTGCAGCGCACGATCGTGCGCAAGGTCGCCGAGTTCGTGGCGCTCATCCGCTCGCTGTCGCTCGAACGTGCGCAGAAGGGACTCTACGACTTCGGTATGGAGGTGGCGTCGCGTTCGGGCATTCTGGCGCTCTTCCGCCGTGAGAACAGCCCCGAGGCTACTTCGGCGCTCGACAACATCGAGGAGCTGCTCAACTCGATGCAGCTCTTCAAGGAGCAGCGCGACGCCGAGATCCGCGGCGGCGAGGAGCTCGGGGAGGCTACCGTCGAGGAGTGGTTGCAGAGCGTGACGCTTACCACCGACATGGACAAGAAGGAGGACGCGGGCGACGACGACAAGGTGACGCTCATGACCGTCCATTCGGCCAAGGGGTTGGAGTTCAAATACGTCTACATCGTCGGGATGGAGGAGAACCTCTTCCCGTCGCAGCGGGCCGCCGAGTCGCCCGAGGGTTTCGAAGAGGAGCGGCGCCTGTTCTACGTGGCCCTCACGCGCGCCAAATGCAGTGCGGTGCTCTCCTATGCCGAGATGCGGTTCAAGTGGGGCAACATGGAGTTTTCGCGTCCGAGCTGTTTCCTGCGCGAGATCGACCCCCGCTATCTCGACGGTGCGGTCGGGGCCGGCCAGACGCCCGTGCGCGAAGAGGCCGCAGCCGGCGGCCGCACGGCGCTCGAAGAGCTGCGCCGGCGTTTCGACGTGCGTTATCAGCAACGGGCGGGCGGCAGCGGCAACCCCTCCTTCGGCGGTGCGAAATCTTCGTTCGGCGGACGGGGCGGAGCCTATTCCGGCGGTTCGCGGCCGGAGAGCGGCGCCCCTTCGTTCGGCGGGCAGGGCGGGACGGATTCCGCCTTCCGGCGCCCTGCGCTGCAACGCCCCGTTGTGCCGGAGAATTTGCGGCGGCTGGGCGGCGGAGCGGCACCCGCCGCAGGGAACGCCGCGGCGTCGGGCTATGCCGTCGGCGAGCGGGTCGAGCATCCCAAGTTCGGGTGCGGGGAGATCGTGCGTATCGAAACGCTGGCGGCCGATCATAAGCTGGTCGTCGTCTTCGAGGAGTACGGCGAGAAGACCCTGCTTGCGAAATTCGCCAAATTGACGAAACGATGATACCGGTTTTCGATCCTGCCGCGCCTGCGGCGTCGGGGTGCGTCGCGACCCCCCCCCTCGTATCGGTGTGCATGACCGCCTACAACCACGCGCCCTACATCGGCCGGGCGATCGAAGGGGTGCTGTCGCAGCGGACGACGTTCGCCGTGGAGCTGGTGTTGAGCGACGATTGCAGTCCGGACGGCACGGGTGCGATCTGCCGCGACTACGCCGCGCGTTATCCCGACCGCATCCGGCTGTTGACGGGGGATGTCAACGTGGGGATGCGCGCCAACTACCGGCGCACGATCGAAGCGTGCCGGGGCCGTTACGTGGCGATGTGCGACGGCGACGACTGGTGGTGCGACCCGCTCAAACTGCAACGGCAGGTCGAGGCGTTGGAGGCCGATCCCGCCTGCGGCATCTGCTATACGCGGGTGCGCTGTTATGCGCAGGAGGAGGGGCGTTACGTCGAGAACTACCCGATGGGAGCGGGTGCGACGACCTTCGAGGAGCTGTTGTTGAACAATACGATTCCCAATTGTGCGGCCGTCGTGCGGCGCGACCTGCTCGCGGGTTACTATGCCGATCCCGAACTGCGGCCGCTCGAACGGCCGTGGCCGCTGGAAGACTACCCGATGTGGCTCTGGATGGCGCCGCGCTGCACGATCCGGTTTCTGGACTGCGAGACGGCGGTTTTCCGCGTACTGTCCGACAGCGGCAGTCACCAGTCGTCGCTGGAGCGCCGGATCGTCTATTTCGATGCGATTTTCGATATCAAGTGCTGGTTCGACGCCCGCTACGGCGGCGGCCGTCAGCGGCGGCGGATCGCCAGGATGCGCATGGAATATATCCTCACGCTGATGAGGGATGCGGGCGGCGGTGCCTGTCTGCGCCGCTGGTGGCGCGACGTCCGTCGGGAACCCTCCCTGCTGTTCGTGTGGAGAGGGGGCGGAAAGCTGGTATGGAGTGCGCTCCGCCGCTCTGCCCGACATGAATTTTTGAATGGGAACAGATGATGAATGCCGAACCTCTCGTATCGGTCTGCATGACCGCCTACAACCATGCGCCCTACATCGGCCGGGCGATCGAAGGGGTGCTGTCGCAGCGGACGACGTTCGCCGTGGAGCTGGTGTTGAGCGACGATTGCAGTCCGGACGGCACGGGTGCGATCTGCCGCGACTACGCCGCGCGTTATCCCGACCGCATCCGGCTGTTGACGGGGGATGTCAACGTGGGGATGCGCGCCAACTACCGGCGCACGATCGAAGCGTGCCGGGGCCGTTACGTGGCGATGTGCGACGGCGACGACTGGTGGTGCGACCCGCTCAAACTGCAACGGCAGGTTGAGGCGTTGGAGGCCGATCCCGCCTGCGGGTTGAGCTATACCCGCTCCGAGCGGCGGTTCGAGACGACGGGCGAGCGGCGGCGCTATCCTGCCGGAGAGCTCTTCTGCGATTTCGACCGGCTGCTGTTCGACAATACGGTCGAGAACTGCACGGCCGTCGCGCGGCGGGAGCTGATCCTGCGCTACTACGCGGAGGTGCGGCCGGAAGAGCATCCCGAATGGCTGACCGACGATGCGCCGATGTGGATCTGGTTCGCGGCGTGCAGCCGCATCCGGGCATCGGAGGAGGTGACGGCCGTCCACCGCATGTTGCCCGAAAGCGTCAGCCAGAGTCGGGCTTACCGTGCGCGCATCGCCTTCTGCGATTCGCTGTGCGACATCTCGCTCTGGTTCGACGCCCGCTACGGCGCGGGGCGCCACCTGCGGGCGCTGCGTCGGCGTCGGATGCGCGTGGCGCTGTGGGTGTTGTCGCGCGACGGTACGACGGCGGAGTATCTTTCGCGCTGGTGGCGCGACGTGCGGCGCACGCCGCTGCTCGTGTTCGATGCGGCGGGATACGGACTGTTGGTGAAGAAATGGCTGCGACGGCAGCCGAAACGATAAAGCTATGACATTGAAGGAACGTTATGCGGGCGTGATCGGCTGGTTCGAGGCCAACATGCCCGTAGCCGAGAGCGAGTTGCAGTACAAGGATCCCTACCAGTTGCTGGTGGCCGTCATTCTTTCGGCGCAGTGTACCGACAAGCGGGTCAACATGACTACGCCGGCGCTTTTCGAAGCCTATCCTACGCCCGAGGCGATGGCGCAGGCTACGGCCGAAGAGATCTACGCCTACATCAAAAGCATCTCCTATCCCAACAACAAGGCCAGGAACCTGGCCGCCATGGCGCGGATGCTCTGCACGGAGTTCGGCGGCGTGGTGCCGTCGGATCTCGACGCCTTGCAGCGATTGCCCGGCGTGGGGCGCAAGACGGCCAACGTCGTGGGGGCGGTCATCTGGGGCAAGGAGGTGATGCCCGTCGATACCCACGTCTTCCGCGTGTCGGCCCGCATCGGGCTTACGCGCGGCGCTAAAACCCCGCTCCAGACCGAGTTGCAGCTCGAAAAGAACATCCCGTCGCATCTGCTGCCCGTGGCGCATCACTGGTTGATTCTCCACGGCCGTTACGTCTGCACGGCGCGGGCTCCGAAGTGCGACGCCTGCGGGATCGCGCCGTGGTGCAAGAGCCGTGAGAAGCAGAAAATGGCGGATAAGTAGGAAATTTCCGAACCTTTTGTTACCTTTGACTTCGTCTTAGATACTCCCGTTCGACAATGCTCAAATAAATTTGACATTGTACTCACTTATTCGTATCTTTGAAGCGATGAAGATCGACAGTGCAAAAATCGAAGCGCTCCGCGAACTGCTCGCCGCACCTCACCGTAAGATCGTGCTGGTCGCACATACCAACCCCGACGGCGATGCGATCGGGGCCTCGACGGCATGGCGCGATGTGCTCGCGGCGATGGGGCATGAGGTGACGATGATCGTCCCCAACAAATACCCCTATTTTCTCGACTGGATGCCCGACATCCGCGAAGTGGTGATCTTCCGCTTCGCGCCCGAACGCGCGCTCGAAGCCATTCGCGGGGCGGATATCGTCTTCTGCCTCGATTTCAACTCCCTGTCGCGCCTCGAAGCGCTCAGCGACGCGCTGGCCGAGAATACGGCGGCGCGGCGCGTGCTGATCGATCATCACCTTTCGCCCGACGGAGGCTTCGACCTGCAATTCTCCTATCCGCAGTCGTCGAGCACTTGCTTCCTGCTCTACTGCATCATCGAGCAGCTCTGCGGAACGGAGGTCATCACCCGCAAGATGGCCGAAGCGCTCTATGTGGGCATGATGACCGATACCGGCAACTTCTCCTTCTCGTTCCTCACGCCGGCGCTCTACCGCGCCCTGGCCGTCCTGGTCGAGAAAGGGATCGACGTGGCCGGTATTCACAACAGCGTCTACAACGGTTATACGGAGGACCGCGCCCGTCTGTTCGGCTATGCGATCCACCGCAAGATGAACATCATCCAGGAGGGGACGGCGGCCTACATGTCGCTTACGGAGGCCGAGATGCGCCGCTACCGTTTCCAGCAGGGCGACAGCGAGGGATTCGTCAATTATCCGCTGACGATCAAGAAGATGAAGATGTCGGCCATGTTCCTCGGCCACCACAAGTTCATCCGTGTGTCGCTGCGCTCGCGCGGCGATGTGGACGTCAACCTCTTTGCCCGCAAATATTTCGACGGCGGCGGACACAAGAATGCCGCCGGGGGCAAATCCTATGTCTCGATGGACGAGACGATCGCTCATTATATCCGTTCGGTCGAGGAGTTCGCCTGCGAGGGCGGCCTCGATACCCCCCCCCTTCGGTAGTCCGGTGCGGTATCGGCTTCCGCGGGGAGCGTGCATCTGAACCTAAAACCCCAAAACCGTTATAAATGAGCCGATATTTGCTATTTTTTGGTTGCGTCCTTCTGGGCGTGCTTCCCTGCAAGTCGCAGGATGTAATCGTTTTGCATAAGGAGAACAAGCTTACGGGGCGTGTGCTGTGGGAGAAAAGTAAGGGTGACAGCTTGTTCTACCGCAGTGCGGTGTCGTCGGGCGACTCGCTGCTGCTGTTCGTTCCGCGCCGTCGGGTTGAATATGTCCTGAGCGACGGCGATCGCCGGATGCTTTACCGCGGCAAAACCCGCGGCTGGCAGCCGTGGCGGGGCCGTACGTTCAACGAGGTACCGCAGCATCGGATGCTCTATGCCGCGTCGTGGAGCACGATTCTCGACGGCTGGTCGATCGATGCGTCGGCGATGCGGATGATGAATCGCAATAACCGTATCGGTGTGGGGGCGTTTGTCCGGTATTTTTCGACGAATCCGTCCCGTGACGACTATGTCAGAATTTCTACATACGATCATCGAGCGGTTGCTTTCGGGCCTCAAACTGAAATCCGAGGGTATAGCCGGCGGTTGAAAACTTTTTTCTATGTCGATTTTGGATTGGGAGGATGTTATCACCATTTCAAATGGGGCGATGGCTATGATGCCAAGTTGGAATGGCTGGAAACGTATGTCAAGCGGGAAGAGCTCGAAAACCAGTATCCTACCTCGCGTTGGGCCTATCAATTCAACTATCGTTTGGGTGCTTACGTTCGGTTGACGCGCGGATTGTATGCCGATGTGGCTTTTACCGGAATAGGACATATCTTCACGCGAATTCCCCAGAAATACATATCCAGCGACCAGTTTCCCTTCGGGTTTAGCGTCGGTCTGCGCTTCGGACGGGAACGCAGGTGAGGCGCATGGGCGGTAAGAAAGCTGCTGCAACCTTTTCGGTTGCAGCAGCTTCGGCTTTGATCGGTGCGGTCAATCGGGCGGGTCGGCTCGATGACAGGGACTTATCTCCCTGCGGAGAGCGTGTCGGCCGTGCCGGAAACCGCTGCCGTATCCGCAGGAATTCCGGCGGCAGTCGTATCCTCAGGGGCGTTCACGAGGCTGTCGGACGTCGAATCGGGTGCCGCAACGGAGGTCGCGGCGGGTGCCGCGGCCGATCGGCCGGCCCGTCCGATAAACGAAGAATAGGTGCCGGAACCCAGGATGGCGAAGACAACCACGGCGAGAACGGCTGCCGCGGCCAGCAGTCCGACGATGCGCTTAATCATGCGGCGCCTCCTCCGCAGGCTCTTCTTCGGCAGGCTGTTCCTCCGCCGGTTCTCCCTCGGCGACGGCCTCTGCGGCCTTTACCGTCGGAATCGTGGAATGTTCCAATTCTCCGATCGCGCGCACGATCACCTCGTCTTCGGGATAGATGCTCAGGAAATAGCCGCTGTCTTCGAGCGAGGTGTTCCGGCCGATGTAGGCTTTGAGCTGCGCCTCCATCAGCTGCCGCGAGCGAGCGATGTCGCCGTAGCGCGGGGCGACGCCCTTGCGGGCGGCGTAGCGGATGAAGTCGTCGACGAGTCCCCGGTCGGCGTCGAGCAGTGCCCGCAGGTCGGCTGTCGTCCGGACGGCGTTGAGCGCCTTGCGGTGGGCGTCGGCGTATTCGATCGTATAACGGTAGAGAATGTTGCGTCCCGATACTTCGAGGTAATATTTGGTCAGGTCGGTCGTGTCGAGCGGTACGAAGATGTCGGGCATGATGCCGCCGCCGCCGTAGACCACCTTGCCGCCCGGCGTTGTGCGGCGCAGCGCGTCGTCGAAACGGATCGAATCGGCCGAGAAGAACTCGTTGTGCTGGTAGCGGTTCCAGATGTCGGCGTCGTAGCTCTCGGCGTCGCCCGAGGTGTAGGGTTTCTGGATCGAGCGCCCCGTGGGGGTGTAGTAGCGGGCGACGGTCAGCCGCAGCGCCGAACCGTCGGCGTAGGGAATCTGCTGTTGGACGAGCCCCTTGCCGAACGAACGGCGGCCGATGATCGTTCCGCGGTCGTTGTCCTGCAACGCTCCGGCGAGGATTTCGCTCGACGAGGCGCTTCCCTCGTCGACGAGCACCGCCAGGTCGAGGTCGGCGGCACTGCCCGTGCCGTCGCTGTATTGTTCGATGCGCTGGTGGTTGCGGTCTTCGGTATAGACGATCAGTTTGTCGGCGGGCAGGAACTCGTTGGCGATGGCGATCGCCTGGTCGAGGAACCCGCCCGAATTGCCCCGCAGGTCGAGGATCAGTTTGCGCATTCCCTGCGTGCGGAGCGTCGAGAGCGCTTCGAGCAGTTCGGTGTGCGAGGTGCGGGCGAACTGGTCCAGTTTGACGAAGGCGATGTCGCCGGTGAGCATCAGTGCCGCCGTGAGGCTGCGGATCGGGATCTTGTCGCGCACGACCGTCACCTCCACCAGTTCGTCGATGCCGCGCCGTTCGAGGCCCAGCCGCACCTCCGAGCCGCGTTTGCCGCGCAGCCGGCGCATGATCTCGCGCTGGGCGATCTGTTGTCCGACCACCAGCGAATCGTTGATGCGCACGATGCGGTCGCCCGCCACGACGCCCGCCTTGTCGCTCGGCCCCGACGGAATGACGTTCAGCACGATCACCGTGTCGGTGGCCATGTTGAATACCACGCCGATGCCGTCGAATTCGCCGTCGAGCGGTTCGTTGATTTCGGCCATCTCCGAGGCGGGGATGTAGACCGAGTGGGGGTCGAGTTCCGAAACGATGACGGGCAGCGCCCGTTCGACGAGCGAATCGATGGCCACCGAGTCGACGTACTGCGTCTCGATGAGCGACAGCGTCTGCGATACCTTGTTCTGAGGCAGCGCCAGCGAGCGCAGGATGCCCTTGATGTCGGATTCGGCCGACGACCTCCCCAGAAATTGTCCGAGGAAGATGCCCAGGGCGACTGCCGCTGCCACGACGAGCGGAAGCAAAACGGTGGAACGGGAGTTTTTGTACATGATGCGCGGCGCTTATTTCTTGGGTTTGGGTTTGTTCTGGAACGTGTAGCTCAGTCCGACGCTCAGAATGGCCTGGGTCTGTACCGCATAACTTTGGGCGCGGTTGTAGTAGAGCTGAAAATAGATGCTCGTGGTGAGGTATTTCGTCGCCTTGATGTCGAGCGTGTTTTCCCAGCGGACGGTGGGGTGGATCGGCAGCGTCGGTTTGGTCTCCTGATCCTTCCCGTCGGCCTCCCACTTGTCGTAGGCGGCGATGTAGTCGGAGAATTTCGCAATCTTGTTTTTCTGGCCGAGGTTCGAGATCCAACCGTAGAACGAGAAGAAGGTCGTGCGGTAGCGCAGCACGTCGCGGTTGCCGAATTTGCGGTCGAAGTCGATCTGGATCGACGAACCGCCTTCGTACTTCGACGTCTTGTTCGACGGCACGCCGTAGGGTTCGACGTATTTGCGGGTGCCGGCCTCCTTGTTGGCCTCGCTGAAATCGTAGACGAAGTTTTCGCGGATCTGCTTGCTCTCGACGAATACGGCGCTCAGGGCCACCGGCGACATGTTGATTTTGACCGGGAAGCTCTTGTTGGGGCAGTTGTAGGTCAGACCGACCGACAGGTCGAGATAGCCCGGCGACATGAAGGTGCTCTTGCGGTGGATCTCCTTCTGCTGCGTGCGGGCCTTGTAGCCGTTGGCGAACTGGGTGCGGAATTTGAGCATCGCGCCGTAGGACCAGTTTTTCGAGAAGTTGAACGACGGGGCGGTCTGTACCCAGAATTCGTCCTGATTCTTGTACCAGATGCCGACCTCGCCCTCTTCGCCTTCGGGGACGGCCTTGATGCGGTTGTAGCCGAATTTGGCGCTCGCCTTGGTCTCGATCGAGAATTTGTCCTTGGTGAAGATATGATCCAGAAAGAAGGTGCCGATCGCGGCGATCGAGTTGTCGCCGCCCGACACTTCGATCCACGGGTCGTTGAACGAGGTGAGCGTTCCCTGCACCGAAGCCGATATTTCGAGGTAGTTGCGCTCCTTGCGGATAGCGGCCCGTTCGGCACGGTACTTGGCCAGCGAGAAGGCGTCGCGTTCGACCTGCTGCCGGCGGATCGAGTCGGCGAAACTGACTTCTCCGGACTGGGGTTCCACGCGGTCTATGGAGATTTGCGCGGCGGCGGGCCTCGCGAGCAGGATCGCCGTGGTCAGGAGAAGCGTCGTACACTTGTTCATACGCGATTTATTTTTTGCAAAAATAGGAAATTATTCAGGAAATCCCGTATATTTGTCGGTAAAAGAGTTGTTATGAAATACTTCGGAGCACATGTGAGCGCTGCGGGCGGCGTCGAGAACGCACCCCGCAACGCCCGTGCCATCGGGGCGACGGCATTCGCCCTTTTTACCAAGAATCAGCGGCAGTGGAGCGCTCCGGCGCTTACGGCGGAGCAGGTCGCGGCCTTCCGCGCCGCCTGCGACGAGTGCGGTTATGCGCCTGCGCAGATTCTGCCCCACGACAGTTACCTGATCAATCTGGGCCACCCCGACGACGAAGCGCTCGAAAAGTCGCGCCGCGCCTTCGAGGAGGAGATGGCGCGCTGCGAGGCGCTGGGACTCGACCGGCTCAACTTCCATCCGGGCAGCCACCTGCGGCAGATCGCGCCCGAGGAGTCGCTCGACCGGATCGCCGCGTCGATCAACCGTGCGCTCGACCGCACGCACGGTGTCACGGCCGTGATCGAGAATACGGCGGGGCAGGGGTCGAACCTCGGTTTTTCGTTCCGTCATCTGGCCTATCTGATCGAGCGCGTGGAGGACAAGTCGCGCGTGGGCGTCTGCATCGACACCTGCCACGCCTTCGCCGCCGGCTACGATCTCTCGACCCGCGCGGGGTGCGAGGCGACCTTCCGCGAACTGGACGAGGTGGTGGGGATGAAGTATCTGCGCGGGATGCACCTCAACGATGCGATGAAGGGTGTCGGCAGCCGTGTCGACCGTCACGCGCCGCTGGGCGAAGGGATGCTCGGACTCGAATGTTTCCGTTATATCGCCGAGGACAGCCGTTTCGACGGTATTCCGCTCATTCTGGAGACGCCCGACGAGAGCCGCTGGCCGGAGGAGATCGCCCTGCTGAAAAGTTTCGCGGAGGGCAGGTAGGAATGCGTCCGTGGCGATCGACCGGATCGAACAAGCGCCGTGAAGCTGACTTCACGGCGCTTTTATTCGGTTGCTGCGGATGCACTTACAGTTTGTCCAGGCACTCGGCGACGATACGGGCCGAGTCGCGCACCTCCTCTTCCGAAATGGTCAGCGGCGGCGAGATGCGGAACGCCGTGTCGCAGTAGAGGAACCAGTCGCTCAGAATCCCCGCCTCCTTGAAAAGCTCCATCATGCGGTAGAGTTTGGCCGAATCGCCCAGCTCGACGGCCAGCAACAGCCCGCTGCGGCGGATTTCGCACACCTGCGGATGTCCCGCGAGCAACTCCTCGTAGAGCGCTCCCTTGGCTTCGACCTGCTCCACGACGCGGTTGCGTGTCAGGTAGTCGAAGGCCGCCAGTCCCGCTGCGCAGCAGACGGGATGGCCGCCGAACGTGGTGATATGTCCCAGTGCGGGGTCGGTCTGCAAGGCATCCATCGTCCGCTTCGCCGCGACGAACGCCCCCAGCGGCATTCCGCCGCCGAAGGCCTTGGCCAGGCAGACGATGTCGGGCGTGATGCCGTAGCGCTGCATGGCGAAGAGCGCTCCCGTGCGCCCCAGTCCGGTCTGTATTTCGTCGAAGACGAGCAGTGCGCCCGTGCGGTCGCAGCGTTCGCGCAGCGCTTCGAGCCAGCCCGCAGCCGGCAGGCGCACGCCCGCTTCGCCCTGCACTGGCTCGACGAGTACGGCGGCCGTGCGGCGGGTGATCCGGTCGAGCGCCTCGAAATCGTTGAATTCGATCGCGCGCACGTCGGGCAGCAGCGGCCGGAAAGCCGCCTTCCACTCCTCGCCTTCGGGGGTGCCCATCATGCTCATCGCGCCGTGCGTCGAACCGTGGTAGGCGCGGCGCATCGAGACGAGTTCCGTGCGTCCGGTGACGCGCTTGGCCAGTTTGAGCGCCCCTTCGACCGCCTCGGCGCCCGAATTGACGAAATAAACGCTGTCGAGCGGTGCGGGCAGCGCAGCGGCGATCCGCGCGGCATAGGTCACCTGCGGCGATTCGACCATTTCGCCGTAGACCATCACGTGCATGTAGCGCGCCGCCTGCTCCTGCACGGCGCGCACCACGTCGGGGTTGCAGTGGCCGACGTTGCTCACCGAGACGCCCGCCACCAGATCGTAATAGCGTTTTCCGTCGGGGGTGTAGAAGAACGACCCCTCGGCCCGCGCGACCTCGACGAGCATCGGCGACGGCGAGGTTTGTCCCACGTGGGCGAGAAACTGTTTGCGTAGAATCGTATTCATCGTTGTCTTCGGAAATTTCACTCTTCGGGAAAGCGCCGCGCCAGAATCCCTTCGGCGTCGCGTACGGCGGCCCGCATCCAGCGCAGGCGCAGCGCCGCGGCTTCGAGCGGCGGCAGCCGCCACCCCTCGACCTTCGAGCGCACGCGCTGCGAGAGCATGTAGACGAGGATCGCCGCCGAGGCCGAGACGTTGAGACTCTCGACCAGCCCGCACATCGGGATGCGCAGGTATTCGTCGGCCGCCGCCATCGCCTCGTCGGAGATGCCGGCGTGCTCGGTGCCGAAGACCAGCGCGAAGGGACCGCGCGCGACGTCGAACGTTTCGGGCGTGCAGCTTTCGCGGTGGGGCGTCGTGGCCACGATCCGGTAGCCTTCGGCCCGCAATGCGGCGATCGCTTCGGCCGTCGAGGCGTGGCGGCGCACGTCGACCCACTTGTCCGTCCCGCGCACGATCGAGGCGTTGGGCGAGAACTTGCAGAGGGTTTCGACCGTGTGCAGCTCCTGCACGCCGAAGGCGTCGCAGTGGCGCATCAGCGCCGAGGCGTTGTGCGGATGGAAGGTGTTTTCGGCCAGCAGCGTCATGTAGCGCGTCCGCTCGGCGAGCGCCGTTGCGAGCGTGCGGCGCCGTTCGTCGGTGAGGAACTCGGCGAGGTGGTCGGCGCGCGCGTCGTACCACTCCTGCGGGCGGTCATTTGCGGTATTTGTCATCTTCGTCGCGGATTTTCAGGTAACTTTCGTAGCGCGACCGCGCCACCTCGCCCCGTGCGACCGCCTCGCGCACGACACAGCCCGGTTCGTGGGTGTGGGTGCAGTTGTAGAAGCGGCAGCCCGCCCCGATGCGCATCATTTCGGGGAAGTAGTGCCACAGTTCGTGATCGTCGATGTCGATCAGGCCGAATCCCTTGATGCCGGGGGTGTCGATCAGGAACCCGCCGCCCGTGAGGGGGTACATGGCCGAGAAGGTGGTCGTATGCCGTCCTTTGCGGTGGCTCTCCGAGATGCTTCCCGTGCGCAGCGCCAGTCCGGGTTCGAGTGCGCCGACGAGCGTCGACTTGCCGACGCCCGAGTTGCCCGCCACGAGCGTCGTGCAGCCGGCGACGAGCGCACGCACCGCGTCGAGCCCCGTGCCGTCGAGCGTCGAGAGGTCGACGACGCGGTAGCCCGCGCTTTCGTAGGTGGCGTGGAAGGCCGCCGCGGCTTCGGGGTCGGCCGCAGCGAGGTCGTATTTGGCCAGCAGGATCGTCGCGGGGATCTTGTAGGCTTCGCACGTCGCCAGAAAGCGGTCGAGGAATTCGGGGGCCGTCACGGGTTGCGAGAGCGTGGCCACGAGCAGTGCCTGATCGATGTTCGCGGCGATGATGTGCGACTCTTTCGAGAGGTTCGAGGCGCGCCGGATGATGTAGTTGCGGCGCGGCAGGATGCGTTCGATCACCCACTCTCCGTCGCCGCCTTCGGTGCAGACCACCTCGTCGCCCACGACGACCGGATTGGTCGAGCGGAGGCCTTTGAGGCGGATGCGGCCGCGGATGCGGCAGGCGATCGTGCGCCCTTCGTGCAGCACGTCGTACCAGCTCCCCGTGGCACGGGTGACGACTCCTCGGATCTCGGTGTTCATGCGTTTTGCAGTTTTTCGGTTGTCTCCGGCTTTTCCGCGGGTTCTTCCCGCTCCGGTCGGGGCAGGTACTCGCGGGCGTATTCCCCCAGCGAGGGGAAGATCTTGTCCGCCACGCACATCACCGGTGCGTAGCATTTGGACTCTTCGCGCGTGGAACGGGCGATGAGTTCGGGATCGAAATAGTCGGTCGCCTTGAAGGCGAGTCCCAGCAGCAGCACGGCCTGCAACAGCGCCAGCGCGATGCCCAGCAGCGTGTCGAGACCGCCCAGTCCGATCGTGCTGCATGCCTTGCTTACGAGCCGGCCGACGAGGTTGGCCGCGACGGCCGCGGCGACGAAGACGACGATCGGTCCCGCTACGGCGGCCGTCGTTCCCTCCATGTGCAGCGCCTCGCCGCAGCGGGCGCCGTAGCCCAGTGCGAGCCAGATGCCGCCGACGAGTCCGGCCAGCGAGAAGAGTTTGCCGATGAAGCCTTTGCGCCAGCCGTTGAACACGGCGACGGCCAGTGCGAGCCAGACGATGATGTCGAGAATGTTCATTGGTACGCGGAGCGGGTTGTTGTCTGGGACAAAGATAGTGCAAGCCGAGCGCAGAACCAAATTTATTTGGTTTTGCCGAGGCGCCGCCTATCTAAGCGGAGGCTTTGCCCTCCGCAAAGTGTGCAAGGCGAGGGCAGAACCAAATTTATTTGGATTCTGCCGAGGCGCCGCCTATCTAAGCGGAGGCTCGTCCTCCGCAAAGTGTGCAAACCGAGCGCAGAACCAAATTTATTTGGATTCTGCCGAAGCGCCGCCTGTCTAAGCGGAGACTTCGTCCTCCGCAAAGTGGTGCAAGGCGAGCGCAAAAGCAACCTGCGATTGGCAATTTAAATTTAAGAATTAAAATTAGGAATTCCGTTCCGTCATCCCGAGGATGCGTGAGGATCGGTTGCTGCCGTAGCTGCGGGTCGAAGTCTGCGGAGCACGCCCACAGTGGCGGGCTTCCGCGGGCGGAGGCTTCGGCCCGCGCGGCGCTGAGTGCCGCAATGTTGCAGCAGGGTATCGTAACGGCTCGGCAGGATGCTGTTTTAATTGCCTGGCGCTTGCTTCTGCCCTCACTTATTCGTATCTTTGGCTGACGCCTTAGATACTTCCGTTCGGCATAATCAAGCCGGTGCTTGCTTCTGCCCTCACTTATTCGTATCTTTGCACGGGGACGGGTTCCGCTCCGTCGCGGACGGAGGCGATCCGGATGCGCCGTCCGAACTAAAACGATAGGAGGATTATGAAACGTTATCTGCTTCTGATCAGTATGCTGGCGGCCTTCGTGGCGGAGTCCGCCGCGCGGGAGGTCTACCGTCTCAACGACGACTGGACTTTCTATTTCCGCAGCGAAAACAGCGCTGACGACGCGCGCAATATCACCCTGCCCCATACGTGGAACCTCGATGCGCTGGCCGGCAACTCGGAGTACCAGCGCACGACGGGCAACTACATGCGCCGGCTCTACATTCCTGCCGACTGGGCGTCGAAGCGGCTCTTCCTGCGCTTCGACGGCGTGCAGACCGTGGCCGACGTCTTCGTCAACGGCTATCATGTCGGCGAGCACCGCGGCGGCTTCACGGCCTTCACGTTCGAAATCACCGGCCGCGTGAAGTTCGGCGCCGAGAACCGCCTGCTCGTGGTGGTCAGCAACACTTTCCAGAACGACGTACTGCCCACCTCGACCGAGCAGAACGTCTACGGCGGCATCTACCGCGACGTCGATCTGATCCTGACCGACAGGGTAGCCGTATCGCCTACGGTCTGGGGAACCGACGGACTCTTCGTCAAGCAGGTGTCGGTGGACGACGACGCGGTCGAGGGCCGTGCGGCGGTCTATGTCTCCGCGCCGAAGGATTGCCAGGGGATGATTACCCTCACGGTGCGCGATCCCGACGGCTATGTGGTGGTCGAGAAGACGCAAAAGAACAACCGGACGGCCGGCGAGCCGGTGACGATTCCCTTCACCGTCGACGCGCCGCGGCTGTGGAGCCCCGCCGCGCCGAACCTCTATACGGTGACGGCGCGCGTCGCGTGCGACTCGCTGTCGGACGAGGTGACCGTGCGCACCGGGTTCCGGCGGATCGCCGCTTCGGGCCGCGGCCTGCTTGTCAACGGCGACACGGTACGTCTGCACGGCGTGGCGCTCTACCACGATCGGGCGAGCGTCGCCAACGCCTTCACGGCGGCCGACTACGACGAGGATCTGTCCTTCGTACACGACGTGGGGGCCAATGCCGTCCACTCGGTTTCGGGACCGCACGACCAGTACCTCTACGACCGGCTCGACGAGCGGGGGCTCATGGCGTGGATCGATCTGCCGCTCATGCGTTCGCCCTATCTGGGCGACGTCTTCTACTTCCCGACGGAGCGTTTCCGCGCTAACGGCCGCGAGCAGCTGCGCGAGATCGTCGCCCAGAACTTCAACCACCCCTCGGTGGTGATGTGGGGGATCTTTTCGCTCGTCTGGCAGCGCGGCGACGACGTGACGCCCTATATCCGCGAACTGCATACGGCGCTCAAACGGGTCGACCCGTCGCGTCCGACCGTCGCGCTGAGCAATCAGGACGGCGAGCTGAATACGATCACCGACCTCATTGCGCTCAAACAGAACGTGGGCTGGATGCGGGGCACGACCGACGACGTGGGATACTGGTGCGAGACGCTCCACAAGTCGTGGGGCAATCTGCTGGCGGCCCCCTGCTACGGCGTGCCGGGTTATCCCTCGCAGCAGGACGACCTGTTGGGACGCCCGACGCCCGGAACGCACTGGCTGCCCGAACGGTGGCAAACGCGGTTCCATGAGGAGTACGCCCGCAGGATCGTCTCCGATCCGGCCTTCTGGGGCGAGTGGGTCAATGCGATGTTCGATTTCGGTACGGCGCGCGGCGCCAACGACCGCTACGCCTGCGGCATGGTGACGCTCGACCGCCGGCAGAAGAAGGACATCTACTACCTTTACCGTACCTTGTGGAACCGGCGCGAGCCGACGCTCTACATCGCCGAGCGGCGGTGGCGCGTGCGTCCGTCGGCCGAGCAGCGGATCAAGGTCTATTCGTCGGGCGAAGATCCCGTGCTGCTGGTCAACGGCGACAGCGTGGCGCTCACGAAATACGCCGAGGGGCAGTTCCGTGCCGACTGCAAGCTGCTGCCGGGCGAGAACCGCATCGAAGCGCGCTGCGGCGAGCTGCGCGACAGCGTGTCGCTCAGAGTCGGCACTGCTTTAAAAGCGCGGGACTTTGAGGCCCTTCGCAAAACAAAAGGTCTGCGATCGAAAGATTAGGCGTGAAAGGCAGGCGGTCGGAGAAGACCTGAATATAGGGCGGGGACGCGAAGTCCGCGCCCTCTTTTCGTTTGGGGCGCAGGTCGAGATCGCCTTCGTCGGCCGTCAGATACGCTTCCGAGACGGCCGGCATGGGCAGGCCGAGCAGTTCGGCGATCGTCTCCATGAGGCGCAGGTCGTAGTCGAAGAGGAATTCGTAGCGGCGGGTGTAGAAAGGCTCGAAACGGGGGGCGTAGTGGTCGAAGTAGGGCGAAGCCTTGTAGGCCGAGACCAGCGCCGTCCAGTGCTGATGCTGCCAGCGCTTGGAGTAGTCGATACGCACGTCGCGCATCGGCGTGCGCGGGCGGTTGGCCCGCACGGCCTGCACCGTCAGCGCGAGTACGCCGCCGGCCGTGAGGATGTGCGTGCGGTTGCGCTCCGAGCGCTTGACGAAGTGTTCGCCGCCGTCGACCACGCACGGCCCCTGCGCCCAACGGGCGCAGTATTCGATGCTGGGCAGATAGGCTGCGGGAAGAATCGTCATCTCGGGTCGTATCGTTTCGCTACGGCGGCACCGTCCGCCGGCTGCAAAAATACGAATCTTTCGGCGATCCGAGCTTTTTTTCTGCGATTTCGCTATTTTTGTATTCCGAAAAAACTACTCCTATGCCTCAGACTTCGCTCCCCTCGGCCGCTATGCCGACAGCAAACCCCATTACGATATTCTGGACGGCCTGCGCGGCGTCGCTGCGCTGCTGGTCGTGGTCTTCCACCTCTGCGAAGCGCACGCCACGAGCCATTTCGACCAGCTGCTCAACCACGGCTACCTGGCCGTCGATTTCTTCTTCGCCCTTTCGGGATTCGTCATCGGCTATGCCTACGACGACCGTTGGGGGCGGATGACCGTCGGCGGCTTCTTCAAGCGGCGCCTGATCCGCCTGCAACCCATGGTGGTGCTGGGCATGGCCGTCGGTGCGGCGCTGTTCTATTTTCAGGATTGCGATATGTGGCCGGTGCATGCCGTGCCGGTGTGGAAGATGCTCGCGGTGATGCTCGTCGGCATGACGCTGCTGCCCGTGCCGGTGTCGATGGACGTGCGCGGCTGGCAGGAGATGCACCCGCTCAACGGACCGGGGTGGTCGCTTTTCTACGAATATTGCGCCAATATACTCTATGCCCTCGTCGTGCGGCGTTTTCCGAAATGGCTGCTGGGGGTGCTGGTGGCCGTGTCGGGCGCGACGCTGATCCGCTTCGCCCTGACGAGCCCCTCGGGCGACATCATCGGCGGCTGGTCGCTCACGGCCGAACAACTGGGCGTGGGCTTCACACGCATGATGTATCCCTTCTTCGGGGGATTGCTGCTCTCGCGTCTCGTGCGTCCGGGGCATGTCCGCCGCGCCTTCTGGTGGTGTTCGCTTGGACTGGTCGCACTGCTGGCCGTGCCGCGCGTCGGCGGGACGGAGCATCTGTGGCAAAACGGGCTCTACGACGCGCTGGTCGTCGTCGTGCTCTTCCCGCTCATCGTCTGGACGGGTGCGAGCGGTACGGTGACGGGGCGTTCGGCGCGTGTCTGCGAGTTTCTTGGCGATATCTCCTATCCGATCTATATCACCCACTACCCGCTCGTCTACACCTACACGGCGTGGGTGCGCAACCATGGCCTCACGCTCGGCGAGGCATGGCCCGCTGCGGCCGGCACGGTCGTCGTGAGCGTCCTGCTGGCTTACGCCGCGCTGAAATGGTACGACGAGCCGGTGCGCCGCTGGCTCCGGCGCGAATTCATGTAGGCACTGGCCGTTATTCGGGTTCCTGCCAGTCGCCGTTTTCGCGGATCAGGGCGATGAGCCGGTCGAGCGCCTCCTCCTGCGGGATGTTGCGTTCGACGACGGTGCGCCCCTTGTAGAGGGTGATGCGCCCGGGAGCGGCGCCCACGTAGCCGTAGTCGGCGTCGGCCATCTCGCCGGGGCCGTTGACGATGCAGCCCATGACGCCGATTTTGAGATTTTTCAGATGCGACGTGCGCGCCTTGATCTGCGCCAGCGTCCCCTCGATGTCGTAGAGCGTGCGGCCGCACGAGGGGCAGGCGATGTATTCGGTATGCGAGAAGCGTACGCGCGCCGCTTGCAGGATCATCAGCTCCACGTCGCGCAGCTGGGCCTCCGTGAAGCGGTCGTCGAGGATGCGGATCCCGTCGGCCAGCCCGTCCAGAAAGAGCGGTCCCAGGTCGGCCGCGGCCTTCACGGCCAACGTCGTGAGATCCGTGTCGTCGTAACGGCGGACGACCGCCGCCGGTTCATCGCCGTCGAGCGAGAGGATCGCCGCACGCAGTTCGGCCGTGGGGTTCTGCGACGTGCTCTCCAAGAGGCGGAACGCGGGGGTGATCTCGTCGCGCACGACGGGCGTCTGTACGCCGCTTCGGCGGCGGTAGACCGTGGGCGAGTAGCGTTCGGGATGCTTCACCTCGAATCGGCCGGGGCGCTCGCGGAAATGGTCGGCGAGCAGCCGGGCCACGGGTATTTCGTTTTCGGGCGCTTCGGTCAGCGAGACGCGGATCGTGTCGCCGATGCCGTCGGCGAGCAGCGCGCCGATCCCCACGGCGCTCTTGATGCGCCCTTCCAGTCCGTTGCCCGCCTCGGTGACGCCCAGGTGGATCGGGTAGGTCATCCCTTCGCGCTCCATCGCCTCGACGAGCAGCCGGTAGGCGGCTACCATCACGCGCGTGTTGCTCGACTTCATCGAGACGACCACCTGGTCGAACGCCTCGCGGCGGCAGACGTGCAGAAACTCCATGGCTGCGGCCACCATCCCTTCGGGCGTGTCGCCCCACTCGTCGAAGATGCGCTTCGAGAGCGAGCCGTGGTTGACGCCGATGCGCAGCGCGACGCCCCGCTCGCGGCAGCGGGCGACGAGCGCTTCCAGTTCGCCGCGGTCGAGGCGGTAGTTGCCCGGGTTGATGCGTACCTTGTCGACGTACTGCGCCGCCACGGCCGCCGCTTCGGGCAGGAAATGGATGTCGGCCACGAGGGCCGTCGTATTCCCGTCGGCACGCAGCCGCTCGGTGATGTCGCGCAGGTTCTCGGCTTCGCGCACCCCCTGCGCCGTGAGGCGCACGATGGGCGCGCCGGCGCGGGCGATGCGCTCGATCTGGGCGACGCAGGCCGCTGTGTCGCGCGTGTCGGTGTTGGTCATCGACTGCACCGCCACGGGATGCGTGCCGCCGATCGTGCAGGCGCCGATGCGGACTTCGTGCGTCGCGCGGCGCCGGTATTGCGTAAGGTCGATCATCTTTTTCCGGTTTTATGACACAAAGTTAGGGAATTATTCCTAACTTTGGCATACGACCCTTTAAATGCGCTGACAATGAACAAGCTATGGATGCTGCTGCTCTCCCTGCTCGGATTCGCGGGGTGCGATGAACCGCAGGAGGACATGTACGGTACCCCCTATGCCGAGTATACGGTCAAGGGGTGTGTGACCGACGCCGCGGGGACGCCGATCGCGGGCATCGAAGTGCGGAGATCGTCCTGGGGCTCCGATCCGTCGGCCGTTCGCACCGATACGCGGGGAGCCTACACGTTCGAAGCCGACGGAAATGTGCTTTACATGCCGCCCGTGCTGACCTTCACCGACACGGACGGCCCGGCCGGCGGCGGCGATTTCGCCGGGAAGGAGGTCGAGGTCGCCTTTGCGGAGAGCGACCGGACGGGCCCGGGCGAGGGAAGTTGGATGTACGGGCGTTTCGAGCGCTCGGGCGTCGACGTCGTACTCGCGGAGAAAACCGGAGAGGAGTAGCATGGACGGACGACATCTTTCGCTGCGTAAACGGCTGGGGCTGGAACTCTACCGCCGGCTTCACCGCGAGGCGGTGGAGCGGCACGAACTGCGCACGCTCTTCTGGGAGTGTACGCTGCGCTGCAACCTCCGGTGCGGCCACTGCGGTTCGGACTGCACGGCCTCGCCCGACTGCCAAGACATGCCGGCCGAGGATTTTTTCCGCGTGCTCGACCGCCAGATCACGCCCCGCGTCGATCCGCACCGCGTGATGGTCGTCCTCTCGGGCGGCGAGGTGCTCGTGCGCTCCGACCTGGAACGGATCGGCCGTGCGCTCTACGACCGCGAATACCCGTGGGGGATGGTCACCAACGGCATGGCGCTCACGCCGCAGCGGTTCGACGGACTGCTCGGGGCGGGTCTGCACTCGATGACCGTCTCGATCGACGGATTCGAGGCCGAGCACAACCGTTTGCGCCGCCATCCGCTCAGTTTCGCCCGCGCTGCGGAGGCGGTGCGCATGGCCGCCGCCGAGCCTTCGATCGCCTTCGACGCCGTGACCTGCGTCACGCCGGCGCTCGTGCCCCGGCTCGACGAGTTCAAGGAGTACCTGCTCTCGCTGGGGCTGCGGAGCTGGCGGCTGTTCGCGATCTTTCCGGCGGGACGCGCCGCCGAAGACCCTGCGCTGCAACTCTCCGACGGGCAGTTCCGTGCGCTGATGGAGTTCGTCCGCCGCACGCGGCGCGAAGGGCGTATCGCGTGCAGCTATGCCTGCGAAGGGTTTCTGGGCGGCTACGAGATGGAGGCGCGCGACCATTTCTACCACTGCGACGCCGGTGTGTCGGTGGCCTCGATCCGTGTCGACGGCGCCATCTCGGGCTGTACGTCGGTGCGGGCCGACTATGCGCAGGGCAATATCTACCGCGACGATTTCTGGCAGGTGTGGACCGAGCGGTTCGAACCCTTCCGCCGCCGCGAATGGATGCGTCGGGGTGCGTGCGCCGACTGCGCCGCGTGGCGCTACTGCGAGGGCGGCCCGATGCACCTGCGCGACGCCGACGGAGGGATGATGCACTGCTCCTACCGGCGGCTGTGCCGCTGAGCGGCAGGATGATTCCGTACGGGTGTCGCAGGAGACTGCGAAACATCTGTACGGGCCATGAAATCGGCGGCGGCGGGAAAAAAGTGGGGGGGGGTAGCAGGCTCCGCTTTTTTCGTTATATTTGCCGACGTAATGAGGAAACTTTTTTCGAGATACGCCCTGTCGGCGATCGTCGCGCCTCTGCTGGCCGTCGGTTGCAACGACGGGGTTTTCATTGACGACTTCCTGCCCGAAGCGCCCTCGGTGACGGTCGGGCCGGACGATACGTCCGCCACGATCCGCTTCGAGGCGGGCAACTGGGACATTCTGTCGGTCGAGGGGCCGACGACCTCGCTCAGCGGCGACATCTACGATGCGGAGGGAAATCTCCTCTACGGCAACCATCTGCTCTACGGCGACGGTCTGCTCCGCATGACCTACGACGACGGCCTGCTCGATTTCGGCATCGAGCGCAACGACTACCGTACGTTGCGGATCACCCTCGGCGAGAGTCTGCGCGACGAACCCTGGGAGACGCGGATCCTCGTGGGGAACGACTACGAAAGCGAAACGGTGTCGGTGACGTTCGCCCCTACCGAGAAATACCGTGTCGACAGTGTGGTCTACCGCTGGGACGAGTTCGAAAGCTGGGACAATTCGATCGAGTTGCAGGATGCCTTCACGATCGACAACACCGCCTCGTCGGAACCCGCTTCCGTGGTCGTGTCGCCCTTCCGGAACGCGAAACGGACGGTTCGTTTCTGGCCGGACGACTTCAACGATCGTCGGGAGGAGATCTTCGGTGTGCCGCTGCCCGAAATCGTGATTCCCGACATGGCGGACGGCACGCCGGTCGTCGCGGAGTCGTCGGCCCGCTTCGCGAGGAACGACCAGCAGCTTCCGCTCTCCTTCCCCGACGACGAGCAGGTGACCGTCACGGCGAAGCCCCACGAACGTTTGAACGTCGAGGTGTATCTGTCGCTCGAACAGTTCCGCGTGCCCTATACCGTCTACGCCTCCGGTCCTGCCGGACGGCAGCGCACCTTCACCGGCACGCTGCACAGTTCGCTGCCGTACGACTATCTGATCCTCAAACCCAAGACCGATGAATAAGGCCATGCGCGTGATCTCCGCTTCGTTTGCTGCTGTTCTGCTGTGCCTGACCGTCGTGTCGCTGCCCGCTCCGGTGCGGGGCGAATCCCTGCGGCGTCCGACGCCGGACAGCCTCGCCCGCCCGCAGGCGCTCGTCCACAAACTCGGCCTCGACGTCAGTCCGGGGGCGCTGTTCCGCACGGACGACTTTTTCAAGGGGGCCAACGCCGCGGGGAAAGAGTTCGGGACGACGCTCTCCGTGCATCTGAAATATGCCTTCCAGTTCGGCCCCGAAACCCGTTTCGGCCGCAACTACCCCTTCACCTATCAAGGCGTCGGACTGGGTTACAACACCTTTTTCAACAGCGCCGAGGTCGGTACGCCCGTAGCGCTCTACGTGTTCCAGCATGCGCGCATCGCCGCGCTGACGGAGCGGCTGTCGCTGGATTACGAGTGGAATTTCGGCCTCTCGTTCGGTTGGAAGCCCTTCGACGAACGGACCAATCCGTTCAACACGGTGGTCGGTTCGAAAATCAATGCCTACATCAATCTGGGGTTGATGCTCAACTGGCGTTTCGCACCGCGGTGGAGCCTGACGGCGGGCGTCGGGCTCACGCACTTCTCCAACGGAAACACGCGCTATCCGAACGGCGGGGTCAACCTCATCGGCGGCCGGGTGGGCTTGATGCGGACTTTCGGCCGCGACGCGGCCGACGACCGGAGGGCCGCCGTGCGGCGCAGCGATCTGTTCCGCCCCTATGTGAGTTACGACGTGATTCTCTACGGCGCGCTGCGCAAGAAGGGATTCTTGCAGGAGAGCCGGGCCTACCTGATCCCCGGGTCGTTCGCTGTGGCGGGTTTGAATTTCACCCCGATGTACAATTTCAGCCGGTTCTTCCGCGCCGGTCTGTCGCTCGACGCCCAGTACGACGAAAGCGCCAACCTCAAAGACCATATCGCCAACGACTATCCGCTGGCCGACGAACTCAAATTCCACCGTCCGCCCTTCAAGGAGCAGTTCGCCGTGGGGGTGTCGATCCGCTGCGAGGTCGTGATGCCGATCTTTTCGATCAATCTGGGTATCGGCAAGAACCTGATCGGCAGGGGAGACGACACGAATTCGTTCTACCAGGTCTTCGCCCTCAAAGCCGATGTGGCGCGCAACGTCTTCCTGCACGTCGGATATCAGCTCTACAAGTTCCGCAATCCGAACAACCTGATGCTGGGCGTCGGTTACCGGTTCAACGGGCGTTGACGGTTCGCTGCACGATTGAAATCAAATAGGGCTTCGCGGCAAAATCTTTATTTGGCTGCGGTCTCGATGTACCTCTGCCGTTCGGCTTTTCGGATTTTTGGCTTCGCCGAAGGTACTCCGTCTCGGCCATGTCCAAATAAATTTGTATTGCGCTTGACTTTGCTTATCTTTGGCTTTGCCTTAGATACTCCGTCTCGGCATAATCAAGCTGTCGCTTGCTTCTGCGCTCGACTTTTCGTATCTTTGTAAAAACAAACGATAGACCCGATGAAACGTACCCTCTCCTTTCTGCTTCCGGCCGCAGCGATGCTGCTGGCCGCCTGCGGCGGTGCGAACGACCGTCCCTCCTTCCCCGATTTTCAGGAAATGGCCGATCCTGCGGCCGCATTCGCCGACTGGTCGGCGGCCGGCGATACTCCCTGCGCGTCGTTCGTGACGACGGATCGCCGCTTCGGCAAGTCGCAGCTGCCCGACGTGGAGCCGCGGACGGCGTGCCGCCTGACGGCATGGCGCGGCGAGCGGGTGTCGGCGCAGCTGCTCGTATGGAGTGCGCAGCCCGTGGAGCGGCTCGTCTGCACGGCAGGGGTGCTGACCTCCGATGAAGGGCGGCTGCCCGAAAGTGCGGTGCGCACCCGTTTCGTGCGCTACGTGATGAGCGACGAATTCGCCTGCGGCTGCTGCAAGCGCAAGCCGCAGGATTTCGCGGCGGTGCTGACGGCCGACATGCTCGACGAACGGCCTTCGATGGCGCTCGAAGCCTGCACGGTGCGTCCGGTATGGATCACCGTCGATGTGCCGCAGGATGCCGCGCCCGGACTCTACCGCACGCCGGTGACGGTCGCCTGCGACGGCGACGAGCAGCGGCTCGAACTGGCCGTGGAGGTCACCGGCCGCACGCTTCCCGCACCCTCCGAGTGGCGATACCACCTCGATCTGTGGCAGCATCCCGCCGCCGTGGCGCGCGTCGAGGGGACGGAGATGTGGAGCGACGCCCATTTCGAGGCGCTCCGCCCCGTGATGAAGCCGCTGGCCGACGCCGGACAGAAGGTCGTCACGGCGACGCTCAACAAGGATCCGTGGAACAATCAGTGCTACGACGCTTACGCCGACATGATCGTCTGGACGAAGGGCGCCGACGGCGCGTGGACATACGACTATGCGGCCTTCGACCGCTGGGTGGAGTTCATGGAGGGGCTGGGCGTCGACAAACAGATCAACTGCTACTCGATGCTGCCGTGGAACAACATGCTGCACTACCGCGACGCCGCGACGGGCGAGTGGGTGGACGTGAAGGCCGAACCGGGCCAGCCCGCCTTCGACGAGATGTGGCGGCCGTTCCTCGCCGATTTCGTGCGGCATCTGGAAGAAAAGGGGTGGCTGGCGAAGACCTGCATCGCCATGGACGAGCGGTCGCCCGAACAGATGGAGATCGCCGTGGCCTTCCTCGCGGAACACGCTCCGCAGCTGGGCATCGCGCTGGCCGACAACCACGACAGCTACAAGCGTTACCCGCAGCTGCACGACATCTGCGTCTCGGCACGGCAGGAGGTCGCTCCCGAGGATATCGCCGCGCGCCGCGCCGCAGGGCAGGTGACGACCTACTACGTCTGCTGCTCGCACCGCTATCCCAACATGTTCACCTTCTCCGATCCGGCCGAGGCGACCGTGGCGGCGTGGTACGCCGTGGCCAACGGCTACGACGGCTTCCTGCGCTGGGCCTACAACTCGTGGACGGAAGACCCGCTGCGCGATTCGCGTTTCCGCACGTGGCCCGCGGGCGATACCTACGTCATCTATCCGGGCGGCCGGTCGTCGATCCGTTTCGAGCGCCTGCGCGAAGGGATTCAGGATGCCGAGAAGATCCGTATCCTGCGCGCCGAACCGGGCAGCGGGAACTCGGCCGGGTCCGACGAAAAACGGGCGCGGCTCGAAGCGGTCATCGCCCCCTTCGCATCGCGCGAGCCGGCTGCCGACCTGCACGAGCGGCTGGCCGAGGCCAAGCGGGTGCTCAACGAATTGTAACGCCGCGATGGGAAACTGGTATACGGACGACGTGAAATACATTGCCGGCGTCGGCGAGGCACGGGCCAAACTGCTCGACAAGGAGTTGGGCATAGCGACCGTGGGCGATCTGCTTTACCATTTCCCGTTCCGCTATATCGACCGCACGAAGATCTACCGGATCGCCGAAATCGGCGCTTCGGGGCAGACGCTCGTCCAGTTCCGGGGTCGCGTCACCGGCGTGGCCTATGCCGGCGCAGGACGCAAACGACGCTTCACGGCCTATGTCGCGGATGCCACGGGACAGGCCGAGCTGGTGTGGTTCCAGGGGATCAAGTGGATCGAGAAGCGCATCGAAGTGGGGCGCGAATACCTCGTCTTCGGCCGCCCGTCGTTCTTCCGCAACGAACTCTCGCTGGTGCATCCCGAAGTGGAGACCGTCGAAAAGGCGTTGTCGCGGCGTGCCGAGAGCGGTTTGCAGGGGATCTACTCCTCGACCGAGCGGCTGTCGTCGGTGTTGGGAACCAAAGGGTTCCATACGATCGTGAGCAATGCGTGGCGGATCGCGGGCGAGCGCATCGGCGAGACGCTGCCTCCCGAGATGCGCAGGCAGTACGGACTGGCGACCCTGCGCGAAGCGCTCTACAACATCCATTTCCCCCAGTCGCCGGAGGCGCTCCGGCAGGCGCAGTACCGCCTCAAATTCGAGGAGCTGCTCGGCGTGCAGCTCAACGTGATGGCGCGCCGTTCGGAGCGTCTGGCCCGAAACGACGGTTTCTATTTCGCCCGCGTGGGGGAGTCGTTCAATACGTTTTACAAGGAGAAGCTGCCCTTTCCGCTTACGGGGGCGCAGAAGCGCGTCGTGCGCGAAATCCGGCAGGATACGGTGACGGGCTGCCAGATGAACCGGCTGTTGCAGGGCGACGTGGGGTCGGGCAAGACGCTCGTGGCGCTGCTGTCGATGCTGCTGGCCGTCGACAACGGTTTTCAGGCCTGCATGATGGCTCCCACCGAGATTCTGGCGCGGCAGCACTACGCCACGCTCACGCGCCTGCTCGATGGGCTGCCCGTGCGGGTGGCGATCCTCACGGGTGCGTCGAAGGCTCGCGAACGCTGCGCCGCACTCGAAGGGGTCGCCTCGGGCGAGGTGCAGCTGCTGGTGGGAACCCATGCGCTCATCGAGGACAGGGTGCGCTTCGCCAACCTGGGGCTGGTCGTCATCGACGAGCAGCACCGTTTCGGCGTCGAACAGCGGGCGCGGATGTGGACGAAGAACGAGCAGCCGCCCCACGTGCTGGTGATGACCGCCACGCCCATTCCGCGGACGCTCGCCATGACGCTCTACGGCGATCTCGACGTCTCGGTGATCGACGAGCTGCCGCCCGGACGCCGGCCCGTGCGCACGGTGCACTACACCGATGCGGCGCGGCTCAGGGTGTGGGGGTTCCTGCGGCAGGAGATCGCCCGGGGCCGTCAGGCCTATGTGGTCTACCCGCTGATCGAAGAGTCGGAATCGATGGATTACAAGGATTTGCAGGACGGTTACGAGGCCATTTCGCGCGACTTTCCGCTGCCGGAGTACGTCGTCGAGGTGGTGCACGGCCGCATGAAGCCCGAGGACAAGGAGGCGGCGATGCGCCGCTTCAAGTCGGGCGAGGCGCAGATACTGGTCTCGACGACGGTTATCGAGGTGGGGGTCGACGTCCCCAATGCCACGGTGATGGTCATCGAGTCGGCCGAACGTTTCGGCCTGTCGCAGCTGCATCAGCTGCGCGGGCGCGTGGGGCGCGGCGCCGAGCAGTCGTACTGCATCCTCATGTCGGGCGAGAAACTCTCGAAGGAGGCGCGGGCGCGGCTCGACGCGATGTGCCAGACCAACGACGGGTTCCGCCTTGCGGAGCTCGACCTCAAACTGCGCGGCGCGGGCGATATCGCCGGTACGCAGCAGAGCGGTATGGCCTTTGATTTGAAGATAGCCAATCCGACGCTCGACGTGCAGATTCTGCAACTTACGCGCGATGCGGCCGGCGGGGTGCTCGCCGCCGATGCGACGCTCGCGGCGCCCGAGCACGCCGGATTGCGCGAACTGAAACGACGCTATTCGGGGGAGAAGTCGATCGATTTCTCGATGATCTCCTGACGCCGCGAAAATAAAAGCGGCGCGGAACCCGTTTGTTTATTAACAGACGCTTTCCCGCCTCGGCGAAGTCCGAACGAGTTCGGCTCTATGCTCGGCTTAACGAAAACGGTGAATTTTTTTCTTCGTTTTCTCGCCTCGGCAAAGCTCGCGCAAGCGCGGCTCTGCACTCGGTTTAACGAAAACGGTGAATGACAGATGAAACAACTTACGATGAAACGAATCCTCATACTTTTTCTGCTGACGGGAGGCATATTCTCCGCCGCGGGACAGATCTACGTGCCCGGCGAAGAGTTGTTCTATCGTGTCAGCTACCGCGCCAAGCTGGTGCCCAATACGGAGGTGGCCACCGTCGTGGTGCGTACCTCCGAGGTCGAACTCGACGGACAGACCGTCTATAACGTCTTCGGACAGGGCAAGACGCTGGCCTCGTTCCGGTGGTTCTTCTCGCTCGACGACCGGTACAACATCTGGGTCGATACCGCGACGCTGCGCACCGTGCGATTCACGAGCGATATCCACGAAGGGGGCTATACCTTCCGCAGCCGGTTCGACTACGACTGGCCGGCGCGGCGCGTGGCGACCCGCTGGCAGCGGCGCACGCTGCCCGAAAACCGGAAGGAGATGGCGCTCACCGACGTGAGCATGGACGCCGTGTCGCTCTTTTTCAACATGCGCAGCGCCGACGCAGCGTCGTTCCGCGTCGGCGAGCAGCGTGTCTTGCAGATGGTGCTCGAAGATACGATCCGCCATTTGCGCTACCGCTTCGAGGGGCGCGAGGTGAAGAAAATCCGCAACATGGGGAAATTCAACACGTTGAAGTTCGCCTGCCAGATCGGCACCTCCGAGAGTTTCTCGTTCACCGACGGATCGGAGTTCTTCATCTGGCTGTCGGACGACGAGAACAAGATTCCCCTTCACCTCGAATCGCCCATCCGCGTGGGAAGCGTCAATGCCTATATCACGGGGTATAAGGGGCTGAAATATCCGTTGACCAGCAAAATCAGGTGAAGATGAAACTGACGCAGATCGATTTGGCGGAGGGCCGCGGCGGATCGCAGCGGGAGGTGTCGGCATCGGAAGCGGTCGCACGCGCGGAAGAGGCGTGCGGCGGTACGTTGCTGCTTTTCGAACCGGACGGCGCGCCGCGCGCGGCCGTCGCGATCTGTCCGGGCGGCGGATTCGGTAAGGTCAACACGGAACACGAGGGGGTTGCCTTCGCCGAATGGTTCGTTGCACACGGCATCGCCGCCGGTGTGGTGAAGTACCGTCTGCCCGAAGGCGATCCGGCGCTTCCGCAGCAGGATGTCGAACGGGCCGCGGAGTTGCTGCGCAATCGTTTCGGCGGCGTGAAGACCGGTGTGCTGGGCGCCTCGATCGGCGGTTATCTGACGGCTTGCGCGGCACTCGCGCAGCCTGCGGCGCGGCGTCCCGATTTCCAGCTGCTGTTTTATCCCGTGGTGAGCATGGAGGAGGAGTTCGCGCATCGTCCTTCGATGCTGCGCATGTTCGGCCGCGAGCTGCACGGCCTGGAAGCCAAACGCCGTTCCCCGCTCTACCGGATCGATCGGGCGGCGCCTCCGGCCTTTCTCGCCGCGGCGGCCGACGACGGCGCCGTGACGCCGCTCGGCGCGTGCCGTTATGCCGAATGCCTGCTGGCAGCGGGTGCGGGCGCCGCGTTGCATCTCTATCCCTCCGGCGGCCACGGATTCGGCCTGCGACGGGAGTTCGCGTGGCGCGAAGCGCTTGTCGGGGAGTTGAGGATGTGGCTCGATGCGACGATCGGGACGGTGTGATTTCTCCGTTTCCGAAAAAAATTCTATCTTTGAGACCAAAACCGTATCGTTATGGAAGAGAATAAAGACTATAATCCGTCGCAGTACGAGGACGACGATCGAATGGAGGCTCCGAAGAGCGCCAAATCGATCCGCGGTTACCAGACGATCATCGTCATCCTGGCCGTCATCCTGGCCGCGCTGTCGATCCTCTACTTCAATATCCACCGTCAGCAGCAGGAGGAGTACGATCTGCTGTTGGTCGACCGCGATTCGATCAAGAGCAACCTCTCGCACCTGATGGAGGATTTCGACAACCTTCAAATTTCGAATGACAGCATTTCGCAGAGCCTCGGTCTCGAACGCAGCCGCGCCGATTCGCTCATGGAGCGGCTCACCAAGGAGCGTTCGTGGAGCTACGCCAAGATCAAGAAGTACGAGAAGGAGATCGGAACCATGCGGACGATCATGCGCGGCTATCTGCGTCAGATCGATTCGCTCAATACGCTCAACAAGAACCTGATCAAGGAGAACGTCTCCTACCGCAAGGAGATTTCGTCGGCCAACCTGCGTGCCGAAGTGGCCGAGGAGAAGGCTTCGGAGCTGAGCACCAAGGTACGTCAGGGTGCGGTGATCCGCGCACGGGGCATCCGGCTCGTGCCGCTCAACGCGCGCGACAAGGAGGTGTCGCGCGTGAAGAACGCCTCGCGCCTGCGCGTCGAATTCACGCTGGCGGGCAACGACCTGGCCGAGCCGGGCGAACGGACGGTTTACGTGCGCATCACCTCGCCCGACGGGTACGTGCAGTCCAATGCATCGGCGGCGACCTTCGAGTTCGAGGGCGAGCGGCTGACCTACACCGCTTCGCGCGACGTCGACTACCAGAATGAAGACCTGGCCGTGGGCGTCTACTACAACGACGGCGCCGGCTTCACGGCCGGAACCTACCGCGTCGAGGTCTATGCCGACGGCCGCCTGGCCGGTCAGAGCGACATCGTGCTGCGGTAAGGGCCGGTTTCGTTAAGGCGGGTGCAGAGCTGCGCTTGCGCGGGCTCTGTCGAGGCGAGAAGACGGAGAAAAGATTCGACGAAAAGGTCGGGAACGATCTGTTTGCAGCATGAAAAAAGGAGTCGCAAGACTCCTTTTTCCTTTACCTGCCCGCCTGCCGGACGGTGAGTTGACTCCACTCCATCCAATAGTTCGGAATGTTCGTGATGAACCGTATCCGGATCTCCTTTTGCTGTCCGGTGTTCGTGTCGGCGCCGAGATGAAGCGTTTGGAGATAACGTGGAATACGGTGCTGTTCGCCTTTGTATTCTACATCGATGTAGTCGTAGATTTCCAACTTCTCCGATGCCGGATCGGGGGTGACCTTTATGGTGAATCCTTCGACCTTGTATTCTCCGAGTCCGGACATCGGGTATCCTCCGATACCGAACTCTTGAACACCTTTCGAAACGATCCGTAACTCGACGGTGTTTTGTTCGGCCGGCAGTTCGAGAATGTATCCGTCGGTTTCCACGAGCTGTTGCCCGTCGAGCATATAGATTCCACCGAAGACAAGCCCCCCTTCGGTGTACTCCTCTTCTTTTTCCTTACAGGAGAAGTTCGAGAGTGCCGACAGCGCAATCAGTATGGCGAATATCTTTTTCATAATTAGGTGTTCGTTATTTCGCTCCCGCCTGCCGGATGGTGATGTCGGCGGCACCGACCTGAGGACTTTCCGTCCAAAGGCGGCACCGCATGATTCGCGGGATGATAAATCGGTTTTCCGTAGCGGTTATCCGGATGGTTTGCATGTAGCGCGGCCACTCTTTGTGTTCTACGCCCCAGGAATCGACGATGTAGTCGTATATCTCGGCCTCGTGACGAGGCGTCAGGAGCGTGAGGGAGAATGCATCGGGGAGGTTCTGGCCGAAGTGGTCGGCATCTATCGATGATTGTCCGGATATTCCCTCGGAGACGATTTGCAGATCGATCGAGCACTGTTGTGCGGGGAGTTCGACCGTGTGGTTGTGCGCATAGATCAACTCCTGACCGACGAGAATCATTGCATCTTTGTAGTCCCAATCGCCGCCGACCATTTCCTCTTCGCAACCCCAGCCGGTCAGGGCGGTCAGGGCGATAAGTGGTATTATGTATTTTTTCATCGATTTCATTTTTGTGAGGTTAAAAATCCGTTATCAGCAGATCTTTCCTATTGGAAGAGTAGTTGCATATCTCGTTTTTATTATTTTTAAACGAGATTCTGGTATCCAAGAACCATCCGTTATACAATCCGTACTGTCCCCAATTCATGTGGAAGAAGACATTTTGCGAGTGATAGACTCTTTCGGAATCGAGTTCGACATACCACGGTCGCGGAAGACCGTTGTTCAGCGCATATAACTTGTATTCCGTATAGGCGGTTATCGAATTGGAGCCGTCGACCACCCAAGCGTGACCCACGTCGCGAGGTTTGTCCTGCCCTTGGGTGTAGACAGGAAGATTGCTGTTCAGCATCGTATAGACGGTCGAGGCGTTATGACTCCTTTTCGAGCAACTGTATCCGTAACTTTCGAGAACCCGTTTCGCATGGTCGATATTGCTCGATCCGCCGTCGGTTACGCGCAGTTCTCCGTGCAATTGCGTCAGAAAAGAAGTGAGGGTCGTATTGCTCGTTTCGTCGGGCATGTCCGACCAGCCGAAATAGGCGGGGTGTTGGTAGTAGCGCATCAGTTGGCCGACGGCAATAGTTACACAGCCCAAGGGCTTTTCCCCGCCTATCTGTGAATTATAAGGTGCATATTGTCTCCATTTCGTCGTGAGGAACGGGCCTTTCTTTGTTCCCGATTCATGGTATTTGACCGTAATAATTCCCGACTCCATGCAGTTGTAGGGGGTGTCGACCCAAGCGTCGTCGCCGATAGCGGTTTCGCAGAAACGCTGATAGGCATCTTCGGGCATGTCGTCGGGTTTGATGGCCAAACGATACGTGTCGGCCCCTTCCGCGAACCATTTTCCATACCATTCGTTCTGGATGTCGTAGAACTCGTCGTCGGTCATTCGCGTTTGTACCCGTTCGGGGCGGGTGCGCTCTTCGTAGGGAAGCCATGCGGAGCGGCAGTCGAAGACGACGGCGGAGTCACGTGCGGCCTCGATCGTCTCGGTCATCTCCTGCAAGACGACGTCCAGCCCGCTCGGTTCGCGGTCGAGCGTGAAGGTGCCGCGGTCGATCTGCGCCAGGATAGGATAGCAGCGTTTGGTGGCGGAGATCAGCAGGTAGCCCTCTTGCAGGTTGACCGCATAGATTGCCGGACGCCCTGCTGCGTCGCGGATCGTCACGACGTTGCGGATGGCTGCACCGCTGCCGGCACGGGTCGGACGGTTGCCGTTGCGGAAAATGCGGGCGACCGCCGCCGCGTCGCCTGCCGACAGATCGGAATCGTCTGCGACGAATTCCGCCACCGGTGCGGGAGAGGAAAGCGCTGGAACGGCATCGGACAACTCGGTTTGCTGACAGGCGCCGATTATGAGTGTAACGGAGATGACAAACGCTCCGAAAAGAGTTTTATTTGGTTTCATAGGCGTATATTTTTTAATTAGATTGGTTCTTAGTGCAAATATAATAAAAACAAAGTGTAAATGTAGGTATGTTTGTAAAAAAAATAGCATCCCTTTTCAGGAATGCTACCTTCGTGCGAAACGGCAGGCGGAAAATTCTATTTCCCGTGCGCCTCTTTGAGAAGTTCTCCGAACTCTTTGAGCGACAGCGCCGTGACGTCGGGCTGCGGGTCGGCTGCCGAGGCGACCTCCTCGGTCGTCTCGCCCGAGAGTACCAGTACGCCCAGTGCGCCGGCGTTGCGGGCCATCGCTACGTCAGTATAGATGCGGTCGCCCACCATGGCGATCTCATCGGCGCGCAGGCCGAAACGCTCCTTGATGCCGGTGAGCATGTTGGGATCGGGTTTGCCCAGCACGATGTCGGGCGTACGTCCCGTGGCGTGTTCGAGGCACTTGCAGATCGAGCCGCAGTCGACCAGCACGACGGGCTGATCGGTAGGACATACGCGGTCGGGGTTCGTGGCGATGTAGGGGATGCCCTGCGATGCCCACCATGCGGCGCGGCACAGGCGCGGGTAGGTGAGCGTCATGTCGAAGGCGGCGACCACCACGTCGGGGACATCGTCGGCGCTGTCGGCCGTCGATTCGAAGCCGGCGGCCTCGAACTCCGAGATCATGCTCGGCGTACCCAGCAGGAAGAGTCGTTTGGCCGTCGGGTAGTGCGAGCGGATGTAGTCGATCGTGGCCAGCGCCGTGGTATACATCTCCTCGCGTGTGGCTTCGATGCCCAGCGTTTCGAGCTTGTGGAGGTAGTCGGCGATGCTCTTCGAAGGATTGTTCGTCAGGAACGAGTAGCCGATGCCCATCTCCGTCAGGTCGGAGAGGAACCGCTTGGTCCAGGGGAAGAGGGACATGCCCATGTAGATGGTGCCGTCCATATCGAGCGCCACGTGCCGGATGCGGCGGGCGCGTTCGAGAAGCTCCTCGTGCGGAAAGGGCGAGCGGTAGGAGTCGATTGTAGCCATGAATGTAATTTTAGTGCGGTTGCGTAAATTCGTGAAGTCCGGCCGCATGGAGCGGGCCGGACTTCGCAAAGATACGAAAAGTCGAGGGCAGAAGCAAACTTTAGTTTGATTATGCCCAGACGGAGTATCTAAGGCGAAGCCAAAGATACGAATAAGCCGGACGCAATGTAAATTTATTTGCTTTTTGCCGGGCGGGAGCATCTAAGGCGCAAGCTGAAATAAAAATAAGCAAATGCAATGTCAGAATAAATTCGACATTGCATTTGCGGGATAAGGCGTCAGCCCAAGATGAAAATTCGCAGAATGACCTGACCGGCTATTCGGCGACCGCAGGATAGTTGTCCACCATCGGATAGTCCGTTTCGGCGGCCGTGGTGAAGACGTTCTGCGTGTAGACCTTGCCGAAACAGTCGGTTGCGCGGATCTCGACGGCCGCTTTGGCATCTTTGAGTTTGTAGTGGTAGAAGTGGTCGTAGGTGGTCTTGCCGTGCGAATCGGGATTCGCGCTCAGGACTCCCACGTGATAGCCCGCACCCCATGCGTCCAGCGATTTCTCGCGGGTCATCTCGCCGGTTTTGTTGCCGTTTTCATACACTTCGACCTTCCAGTTCCTGTCGTCCGAGTTCCAGATATTGGCCACGATCTCGTCGGAGGCCGTGTAGGTGAACTTGTAGCCGCCCGCGAAGGTCGTCTCGCCCCGGTACATGCGGATCTGGAAATCCTTCGACAGCCGCGTGGGTTTGTAGTACCAGTTCTCGATCTTGCTGCCGGAGATGTCGTAGACGCCGTAACCGTTGGGGGTACCGTCGACGTTGATGGTCGATTTCCACCAGGCGCCGCAGACGGCACCGTGGATATGTTCGTAGACGTCGCCGTCGATATAGTTCTGGGCGTAGTGCGTGTGGCCGGCCATGATGTGGACGTTGTCGAACTCTTTGAGCAGGTTGCGCACGGTCTCGCGGTTGAACGACGTGGCGTTGCGCAGCGGAATATGTACGCAGAAGATGACGAGCTTGTCCTTCGGGACGAGGCTCAGATCCTGCCGCAGCCACTCGACCTGCGCATCGGTGAAGCCCCCTTCGTAGTCCGAGGGGTTGTGTTTCTCGTCCGTCAGCAGGATGTCGTCCATAGCGACGATGTGGGCGTTGCCCCGGTCGAAAGAGTAGTCGCACGGGCCGAACTTGTATTCGAAGTTGCGGCGTCCGGCCAGATCGAAGTTGCTGCTCTCGTCGGTGACGGTGGGCGTCATGCAGTTGTCGTGGTTGCCCATCACCTGAAAGAGTTTCAATCCGATCTCGCTTTCGCGCATGGCCAGTGCGATGGGAGGCATCATCTGGTTGGTGACGTCTTTGCTCCTCTCGTTGAAGATGATGTCACCCAGCGTAATGCCGTAGACGGGACCTTCGAGCGTCGAGACATGCGCGCGGATATCGGGCACGGACTCCTCCTTGAAACGGGCCAGATCCGTGTCTTTCTGTACCTGCGGATCGGCGATGCAGACCAGTTTGAAGTCGGTTTCGACCGCCTGCTGCGGCATCAGTACGAAGTCGTAGCGTTCCTGCGTCTTCGAAAGACGCTGCCAGAAGCAGGGACGGCCCTCCGACATCGGGATTTCACGGTCGGCGGGAATGCGGTAGAAGACATGGAAGGCGTCGGCATGGCGCGGCATCTGGTAGACGCCGTTGGCATCGGTCGCCACGCACGAGAAGCCGTCGCTCACGACGATTCCTCCGACCGGAGCGCCGTTGGGGTCCGTCACTACGCCGTAGAGATTGTTCCCCTCCTGGATCGGGGTGTTCAGCGGAGCCTGCGTATCGTCGTCGGAGCAGCCTGCGAAGAGCGCACCGGCGGCAAATAACAAAGAATATATGATTCGCTTCATTGTTTGAATGTGTTATGTTTTACGGATCGGATGCCTGCGGCGGACGGGATGTCACTCCCGTCCGCTGCGGCGTCCGGGGTGTTATTTCCAAGCTGCGTTCTGTCCCAGATCGGGGTTCTTGTCGAGTGCCGTCTTCGGAATCGGGTGGACGTAGCGCTGCTCGTCGAAGTAGCGCTGGAGGTTGTAGACCAGACGGCCGCTGTTGCCCTCTTCGAGGGTGCGTTCCGAGTTGCGGACGATGTACTTCACGCCGGGTTCGCTGCCCGCCTTGTCGGTCACGCATACGTCGTTGACGCCGTCGTTGTTGAGGTCGTAGGCCTTGTCCACCTCACCGATGTAGATGCCGTACCACTGTTTGTTGAGCAGTCCGCCCAGATGCCAGCGCATCAGGTCGTCGTAGCGGCGTCCTTCGAGCAGCAGCTCGATGGCGCGTTCGCGGCGGATTTCCAGAATATCGCAGTCGGTGATCTTGGGGTTGCCGTCGTCGGTGCTGTAATAGGCGTTTTGCAGGTATTCGTCGATCTGCGTGGGACGGGTTCCGTCAACGCCGGCACGTTCGCGCAGCGGTTTGATCGTCTTGTCCCAGACCGCGTCGTCGAACTCGCCCAGCTCGGCTTTCGCCTCGGCGTAGTTGAGCAATACCTCGGCGTAGCGCAGGATCGGCAGGCAGTTCCAGCAGATGCCCGACGCCTCGTAGGAGTCGTCGTCGATGTTGAACTTGATGACCTGATAGCCCGTGTAGCTTACCGAAAGGTCGGGGGCGAAGAGCTTCGAGGTGCCTCCGACCAGTTTGCGGTATTCGGGCGAGATGACCGTCTGCTGCAAGCGGTAGTCGCGGTTCTCGAACTGCTCGGCATAGGTCGTCGACTTGTAGTCGGCCCGGTCGGTGAAACGGCTGCCGTCGCGGTTCAGATAGGTGTAGACGAAGTCGGCGTCGAGCGACCAGCCCTGGCCCATCGACCCCGAGGTGAAGTACCACGTCACGTCGTGCCGGACATTCTTCTCGTCGTTGTATTCACGCGCCCACATCACCTCCTGATCCAGTACGGAGGGCGACGTGAAGAGCGAACGGTACTGCGTGGCCACGTTGGCCGGCGAGTTGACGAGCGAGTAGACGCCCGCCTCCATCAGTTCTTCGCAGGCATCGGCCGCCTCGCGCAGCCATTTGTTGTCCTTGTTGTATTCGGGGTCCCACGCCTTGCCCGTCGACGGATCGACGCGGTGGTATTTGCGGTAGGTTCCCTCGAAGAGGCAGATGTGCGACTTGATGGCCAGCGCGATGTAGCGGTTGATCTTCTGGTTGTTGACCCACGCATCCGAGGTGTAGCAGTGTTCGCAGGCGTAGTTGAGGTCTTCGAGCACGCGCTCCATGACGTATTCGCGGCTGTCGCGGGGCTTGTAGAGGTCTTCCTCGCTGTCGGAGCGGACGACGTGGTCGTACCAGGGCACTCCGCCGAAGGTCTTCACCAGTTCGAAATAGTTCCATGCCCGCCAGAAGCGCGCCGTACCCTCGTAGTGGGCGAAGGCCGCTTCGCTCACGCCCTGCGCTTCGTGCATCCGTTCGAGGAAGGTGTTGATGTAGTAGACGAAGTTCCATGTGCTGTTGCTCCAACCGCCTTGCAGCGAGGAGTTCCAGACGGGTTGGTAGAGGTAGCTCGACGTCTGTTTCACCTCGATGATGTCGCAGTTGCCGTCGCCGCGCGTGACGTCGCCCGAACTCGGCGTGTAGGAGTTCAGGAAGCCGTTGGTGTATTTTTCCAGCGAAGCTTCGTCCTTGAAATATTCGTCGGTGCCGATCTGCTCGATCGGCTGCTTGTCGAGGAAATCCTCGCAGGAGGCGAACGTCAGACAAGCCAGAGCCGCATAAATTATTCTTTTCATAGTTTCGTTCAAATTAGAAGGTGATACTCAAACCGATGCTGTACGAACGCATGACGGGATAACCGTCGCCGTCGCCCGAACCGTCGCCGCCGCGCGTGCTCGAAAAGTCGGAGTCGCCGGCGTAGATGTTCTCGGGGTCGTAGTTCTTGGCGTACTTTTTCAGCGGGGTGATCGTGAACAGGTTCTCGCCCGAAAGGTAGATGCGCAGGTTCTGGATGCCGATCTTGGTGAGCATCTGCTTGGGGAAGGTGTAGTCGATCGTCAGGTTTTTAAGACGCACGTAACGGGCCTTCTGCAAGTAACGGGTATTGGGCTGCGAAAGGATCGCATTCGCGCCCTGTGCCGTGTAACCGATCAGACGCGGCCAGTAGGCGTCGGTGTTCTGGTTGGCATCGGTGTAGCGGTCGTTGTGCCACGGCAGCGCGATGCTGTACGGCCGGCCGTACTGTCCCCAGAAGTAGCCCGACTCTTTGGCGGGATACCAGTCGCGGCGGCCGACGCCCTGCCAGACCATCGACAGGCCGATGCCGTTCCAGCGTGCGCCTGCGGCGAGGCTGTACAGGTAACGGGGCGAAGTGTTGCCGATCTTCCGCAAGTCGCCGTGGTCTTCCAGCCGGTTGGAGCCGTTGTCGACCTTGCCGTCGCCGTTGAGGTCCTCGAATTTGGGATCACCCTTCTGCCAGACGATGCGGTCGTGCGTGAATTTCGAGTAGTCGGCGTAGGTTGCAGCCTCCTCGTCGCTTTGGAACAGGCCGTTGCAGGTGTAGCCCCACAGTTCGCCCAGCGTCATGCCTTCGTAGTAGTTGGTGGCGTAGTTGGTCGGCAGCGTGTTGGTCGTGGCCATGTATTTGGTCACCTTGGTCACGTTGTCCCAGATGGCGAATTTCAGGTTATAGCTGAAATCCTTGCCGCCCAGCTTGAAGTTGTCGCGCCACGAGATGCTGGCCTCCCAGCCGTCGGTGCGCATGTCGGCGTAGTTGCCCTTGGGGGCTCCGTTGCCGTAAACGGCGGGAAGTTCGGGGCCGGTGACGTACATGTCTGTCGTGTTCTTGCGGTAGATGTCCGCCACGATCGACAGACGGCCGTTGAGCATCTCCCAGTCCAGCCCCAGGTCGTAGGTGCTGACCGTCTCCCACGTCAGGCCGTCGGGATCGATCGACGGCTTGCCGGCATAGATCAGCGGGCTGTCGCCGGTCAGGAACCCGAGGTTCTTGTTGATCGCGATCTTACTCAGGAACTCGTAGTCCTTGACCATACCGTTGCCGGTCGAACCGAACGAAGCGCGGATCTTCAGGTTGTCGAGCCAGCTCTTGGCACCGGCCATGAAGGGCTCCTCCGAAATGCGCCAGCCGACCGACGCCGAGGGGAAGAAGCCCCAGCGTTGGTTGCTCGGGAATTTCGAGTTGCCGTCGTAGCGGCCGCTCACCTCGACGAGGTATTTGCCCTTGTAGCCGTAGTTCACGCGGAAGAAGGCACCCACGAGGCTCGACGAGGTGCTGCCGTTGCCTTTGGCCGTAGGCAGCTCGCCGTCGGTGAGGCTCAGGCTGGGGTGCTCGGGATCGATGACGCCCGTGTTCTTGCTGAGCGTGGAGGTGTAGTCCATGTTTTCGATGTTCCAGCCGCCCATGAGCTTGAACCAGTGGTTTTCGCCCAGTTTCGGCGTCCACGTCAGCACGGCGTTGCTGGCTACGCGTTCGCGGTTGTAGTAACGCTCCTCGTACCACGAGGTCGCGGGACGTTCGCCCGAGCTTTCGGGGCCCGTGTAGTAGGTGTAGGGCACGGCGAGCATGTGGCGCTCGGTGTGGTTGCGATAGTAGCTCACGTCGATCTCGCCGACCAGCACGTCCTTGATGAAATCGAGGGTGAACTTCGTTTTGTTGTTCAGGTCGAACTTGTCGTCGTCACGCCACGTGTTCCCCTCGACGAAGCCGGCCCAGCCCATGTAGACGGCCGCGTCGGTCCAGGTTCCGTCGGGGTTCTTTTCGAGCGTCATCGGGAAGCCCTGGTGGTTCATCATGCGCGTCGGGGTCACCGTGAACGACTGTCCGCCCGTGGTCAGCGTCGGCTGATGCGAGTAGCGGCTCATGAACGAGGTGGTGTTCTCGACGCGGAGCCATTTGGTCGCCTGCACGGTGCCTTTGGCCAATACGTTGTATTGGTTGTAGCGTTCGTCGCCGGCGTTGTAGATACCGTCCTGATGGAAGAAACGGCCCGACACGTAGTACGATGCCTTGTCCGTTCCGCCCGTGATCGAGAGGTTGTGCTGGTGTCCGGTGGTGTAGTCCTTGTAAAAGATGTTGTACCAGTTGGTGTTGCCGAAGTACTCGTAGCGGTTGTCGGCCGGATTGACCCGCCACTTCTCGTAGGAGGGGTCGCTGTTGCGGCGTTCCAGTTCGCTGTACCATGCGCGGCTGAACCGGAAGACGTTGTTGATATTGGTCGGGTCGGAAGCCTTGTTGTTGATGTAGGATTCGAGGTAGGAGGTGGTCCAGTCATAGCCGTTGTCGATCAGTTCGGGCGTCACGGTACGCTTGTAGAAGTTGTACGAACCGTTGTAGGTGATCTTCATCTGGCCTTTTTCGGGGCGTTTGGTGGTGATGAGGATGACGCCGAACGTACCGCGCGAACCGTAGACGGCCGTCGACGAGGCATCCTTCAGGACGGAGATGCTCGCGATGTCCTCGGAGTTGACCGTCGTGATGTCGGTCTCCACGCCGTCGACGAGAATGAGGGCCGAACCGCCCGAGCCGATCGAGTTGGCGCCGCGCACCTGGATGCCTGCGCCGCGCGTGGGCTTACCGTCGGAGAAGGTGACCGTCAGACCGGGGATGGCTCCCTGCAACGAACGCGACACGTTCTGATAGGAGCCGATGCGGTCGGCGATATCCTTGCTGGATATCTGTTCGACAGCGCCTACGATGTCGCGCTTCTTCTGCACGCCGTAACCTACGACCACGACCTCTTCGAGCGAGGTGTTGTCTTCGGTCAGTACGACGTCGATCGTCGTTCGGTTGTTGATTTGGATGAGTTGGGATTGGAAGCCGATATAGCTGAAATTCAGCGACTCATTGGCTGAGGCTTTGATGGTGTAGCGACCGTCGATGTCGGTAGAGGTGCCGCGCGCCGTGTTGGGGATCGTGACGGCTGCACCTATGATGGGATTACCGCTCTTGTCCTTGACTGTGCCGGTGATATTTCCCCCCCCCTTGTGCGAAAGCGCTGGTTGTCAGGGCAGTCAAAACAAGTGCGACCACGAAGAATCCCATACGCCGGCAGCGGTTCGCGAGCGTGCGGACTCCTCTCTGAGTAGGACATTGTTTCATTGTTAAAACAGTTTAAGTTAACATTCGGTTGGGTTCGGACATCCGTGTCGGATTTTTAAATTATTTAAAATATGAAAGTCCGGTACGGGAATCCTCACGTTGCAGACTGATCCGATCTAAACTGTTCCGGGAGGGATGAAAAAGGTTCGGTTAGTTTCTGTTCATTTGTTTTGATGTGTGTTTTAAGGTTTGGTTTCGTGCTCTTTTGGAGAGCGGGTTATGGCTTTATAGATGCAAATGTAAATTTATTATTTGTTTTATGCAATAATTTATACGATAATTTTTTGAAGAGATCCGATAACACGCGACGAAGGAAAAATCGGCGAAGAGCGTCGAAATCGGAGCCGTCTCTCTTTTCCGGAAAGGTTTCTGCCGTGTGCCGGAGCGTGTTTTTCAGGGCGCGTTTTGGATTATTTTAGGATTGTCGGCGATATCTACTGAAAAATATTATTTTCGAAAAATTTGGATACAATGAAAAATTGTGTACATTTGTTTTCGCAAGTTGATCTGAAATTCTTTCTTGGAGGCGGGGCGCATCGCAGGGATGCTTCCCGAAAACTATTTTTACCAATAGTATTACTCTAATACCGACGAATTTTATGAAACTAACGAAATGGATGGCTGCAGCCGCGCTGTTCCTGTCTTTTGGCGTTGCCGGTTGTACCGACGACATTACCGACGAGGTGAGCCAATTGACACGCAATACCGACGAGGTGAGTGTGGCTTATAATAAGGATGCGACCGCCCGGATCTCGGTCCGTGTGCCGGGGGCATGGTCCGCATCGGTGGCATGTAAGGACGCCGCAGGGCAGGAGACGGCGGCCTGGTTGCGACTCGATCCCGCCGAAGGGGTCGGCAACGGCAAGGATTACCAGTGGATCACGGCGATCGCCGACCGCAACCTCGGCGGCGAGCGCGAAGCCGTGATTACGATCGTGGGCGCTACGCGCGGCGATGCCGTCGAGGTGAAGGTCACGCAGGACGACGGTACCTTCACGGTGAAAAAACCCGTGCTTTCGGGCGACCTGAAAGCCAATGTCGTATCGAATGCGCTGCTGGCCGTGGAGTACGACAAGGCGAAGGGCGGCGAACCCGTCGAGATTACCTTTACGTTCGACGGCGACGACCGCGGGCTGGCGATCAAGGACTACACGGGAACGATCGAAGGCGAGGGCAGCGGCAAGATCGAATTGCCGATCACGGGAACCCCCTCCGATATCGGCGTGGTGAAACTCAACATGAAAATGACCATCGAGGGCAAGACGATCTTCGACGACGTGATTTCGCTCAATATCCAGTCCGAGAATTTCATCTTCTCGATGGACTTCGGCAAATTCGTCTGGGGCGGCGACCTGATGGCCAATAAGAAGGGCAAGTGTCCCGGCGGGAAACAGGTTTCCGGTCAGGATATTACGGGCCTCGAAGAGGCCGACGGCGAGGTCTCGGTGGGAACCGACGGCGCGGGCGACGCCTTCAAGTCGCTGGGTGAGACCTACCGCATCAACCGCGATCTGGTCGGTTGGCAGGGAGAGCGTGTCTACGAACACCCGGGTTACATCAAGCTCGGAACGGGCAGCAACAACGGTTGGATTCAGACGCCGAAAATGGACAAACTCTCTTCGGCGCCGCAGACCGTCGTCGTGTCGTTCGACATCTCGCTGTACGATAAATCCGACGATCTGATCCTCTTCACGGCCGAAGGCGCAGGTTCGGTCGAGGGCGGCGGCAACATCTCGCTGCCGACCTTCTCGGGCTGGGCGAACGCCAAGTGGACGACCTGCACGTTCGTGGTCAACGGCGCCACTTCGGCCACGTCGTTCAAGTGGGCGTCGACCAAGACGGACGGCAAGGGCCGTTTCGTGCTGGACAACATCTCGGTGATGTCGTCCGCCGTCAAGGAGCGCACCGAACCGTTGGAGAAGGTCGATGCGGAACGGATTCTCTATACGAGCGGAGCGAATTCGATCGAGGTGGAGTGGCCGGGCGTCGCCGACGCGACGGGTTATGAAGTGGCCCTCGTGCCGCAGGAGAACCCCTCGTTCGTGAACAAGGCGGTGGTTCCCGCCGCAGAGGGAGTCGACGATGTTTTCTCGCACGAATTTACCGACTTGCAGCCGGGATTCTACATCTTCGAGATCGTCGCGCTCTACGAGCCGAATCCCGAGTTCGATTCGGAGAAGGTCTCCGTCCTGCTCGGTACCGAAGGCTTCCTGGCCGGCCCGTTGAAGACGCCCGAGGCGACCGCTTCGGCGACGTCGTATGCGGTGACGATCAGTTGGGAGACGGTGAGCGGCGCGAGCGGCTACAAGGCCGTGCTCAAAGAGGCCGGTGCCGTGGTGAAGGAGCAGAGCGTGGATGCCGACGCGCTGTCGTGCACCTTCGGCGAACTGACGCCCGACCGTGACTATGCCGTTGCGGTGCAGGCGCTCTACGAGAGCAAGCCCGAATACAATTCGGAGTTCACGGCCGACATCGCCGTGCATACGCCGGCGTTGCTGACCCGCCCTGTCGTGCATCTCTACGACGGATTCGAGGTGACGCACAATATGGCCATCGTCGAGTGGGATATCGACGCGGCGCAGCAGTCCGACACCAAGACGTCGCTCCAGCTGCTCGAAGGGTCGAAACTGATCTACAACTTCTCGAAGTGGGGGCTGCCCAGCGCCAAATACAAATTCCCGCGCTTCGTATTCGGCGGTCTCAAAGCGAATACGACCTACACGGCACGCATTCAGCGCATCTCGGCCGACGCCTCCAAGTTCGGCGATTCGGAGTGGGGTGAATATACCTTCACTACGACGGCGAAGGCGGATCATTCCGACTGTCTCTTCTATGCCGATTTCAACGAACATTGGTGGGGCGGCAACGGTGCGGCCATCGCATTCGGCATGTATCCCAAGACGGAGAAGGACGATCTGACGGGCGACCTGACCCAGTTGGCCTATACGTCCGGCACGCCGGTCAAGAACATGCCCAACCCCAACAGCGGTTGCGGCGCGGTGCCGGCCGATTACCACCGGCTCTTCCTCTCGCAGTGGGACGCTTCGAAGCTGCCTACGGCGACGGAGGATTACATGCTGCGTTCGTATCTGACCGCAGGTATCCTGAAATTCGGTTCTACGGAGAACAACGGCTACATGCCGATTCCGTATATGACCTCGTTGACCGGTCCGACGACCGTGGTGCTGACTTTCAAGTCGTCGCCCTATTGCGAACCGAACACTTCGACAGGCGATCTGGAAGTCGGTAATGCTGTCCTGGATGGCCGTGAAGGCGTCTGGGTGCGTCTGAAAGAGGCCGACGGTGCGAAGATCGTCAAGGCGGACGGTGTCGCCGTCGCAGCGGAAAATGCGACGGACGTTCTGGTGAAGCACAAACTCCCGGCCGAATACGGTGCCAACAGCAAGAAGTGCTTCGAGTTTACCGACCACGAGGTCGTGATCGAAGGCGTGACGGCCAAAACGCTGATTCAGATCTATACCAAACTGTATAAGGCGACGGCCGAGTACGACAAATACAATACGCCGGGCGACCGTGCCTGGATCGACGACGTGATCGTCAGGAAACAGTAAACGCCCTCTCTTTTTAGCGGTTTTCGCGGCGGACGGCCCTTTGGGTCGTCCGCTTTTTTGCGGGTGCGGGTGCCCGTGCGGAAAATATCGGCCGGAGATTCCGGCCGTGAGAGACAGAGCGACGTTGTCGATAAGCCAAATGGGCAGAGCCGCGCTTGCGCGGACTATGCCATGGCAAGAAAACGACTGTTGGAAACGAACCGTTTCGTTAAGCCGAGCGCAGAGCCGAACTTGTTCGGACTATGCCGAGGCGAGAAAACGAAGAGAGAAAATCAACGCTTTTTTGCAGAACTCGTCGATATTTACTATATTTACGCAATTAAAATCGAAACAAACCGAATATGTTGAGCGTAGCCGAAAGACACAAATACATTCTCGATCATCTGAACAAATACGGCTTCGTGCGCATCACCGACGTGGCCAACGAATTGGGCGTGACGAAGGTGACGATCCGCAAGGACGTCAAGATACTGGAAGCGAAGGGGCTGTTGTACAAGGTACACGGCAGCGCCCGTTCGGCCAATCCCCACGTGGCGGATACCGACGTCCACGTGAAGGGCAATGTCAACCGCGAGGAGAAGGAGCGCATCGCCCGGAAGGCGGTCGAACTGCTCAACGACAACGATTCGATCATCATGGCTTCGGGATCGACGATCTATGCGTTCGCCGAGGCGATCAAGCGCGAGTTCCGCTCGCATCTCAACGTGGTGACCACGTTCCTCAAAACCTCGGTGCTGCTCAACGACGTCGAGGAGATCAACGTCGTGCAGCTGGGCGGGTGCGTCCACAAGAAGTCGTTGTCGGCGATCGGCGGTTACGCCGAGGCGGCGCTGAGCGATTTCAGCTGCTCGAAGCTCTTCTTCGGGGTCGACGGCATCGATCTTGAACACGGGATCACCACCTCGACGATCGAGGAGGCGAAGCTCACACAGGTGATGATGCGCTCGGCGTCGAAGATCATCATTCTGGCCGACTCGTCGAAGTTCGGGCAGCGCGGTTTCGGCCGTATCTGTTCGCTCGAAGAGATCGACGTGATTGTGACCGACAGCCGCATTTCGGAGCAGGCGGTCGCCATGGCCGAGGAGGCGGGCGTCGATCTGGTGATCGCATAGGGCGGAGCCGCACTGCGCGGCGGTATGCTTTCGGGTAAATTGGAAACGCCCCTTTGCAGTTCTCGGCAAAGGGGCGTTTCCCTTCTCACAGCAGCGGAACCGCTGCGAGACGGTTTATTTCGGGATTCCGTAGACGGCCTTGTCGCCCAGCTCCTCGGCGATGCGGAGCAGCTGGTTGTATTTGGCCATGCGGTCGGTGCGCGACATCGAACCGGTCTTGATCTGGCCGGCGTTGGTCGCTACGGCCAGATCGGCGATCGTCGTGTCCTCGGTCTCGCCCGAGCGGTGCGAGATGACGGCCGTGTAGCCGGCGCGCTGTGCCATGGCGATGGCGTCGAGCGTCTCGGTGAGCGTGCCGATCTGGTTGACCTTCACCAGAATCGAGTTGGCGCAGCGGCGCTCGATGCCCTTGCGCAGGAATTCGACGTTGGTGACGAACAGGTCGTCTCCCACCAGCTGGCAGCGGGCGCCCAGACGTGCGGTGAGCATCTCCCAGCCCTCCCAGTCGTTTTCGGCCATCCCGTCCTCGATCGAATCGATCGGGTACTTCTCCACCAGTGCGGCGAGATACTCGACCTGCTCGGCGGCGTTGCGGCGGGCGCCCTTTTCGCCTTCGAACGTCGTGTAGTCGTAGAGACCGTCGCGGTAGAACTCCGACGAGGCGCAGTCCATGGCGATCGAGACGTCGCCCTGCTCGTCGCAGCGGCCGGCGCGGTAGCCGGCGGCGCGGATCGCCTCGATGATCGTTTCGATGGCGTCTTCCGTACCGTTGAGCGCAGGCGCGAATCCGCCCTCGTCGCCCACGGCCGTCGAGAGGCCGCGTTTGTGAAGCACCTTTTTCAGGGCGTGGAACACCTCGGCACCCATGCGCACCGCTTCGGGGAAGGTGCGGGCGCCGATCGGCCGGATCATGAACTCCTGGAAAGCGATCGGTGCGTCGGAGTGCGAACCGCCGTTGATGATGTTCATCATCGGCACGGGCAGCACGTGTGCGTTCACGCCGCCGATGTAGCGGTAGAGCGGCACGCCGAGGTAGTTGGCCGCGGCATGTGCCGCAGCGAGCGATACGCCCAGCAGGGCGTTGGCGCCGAGATTCGATTTGGTCGGGGTGTGGTCGGCGGCCAGCAGGGCACGGTCGATGCCGGTCTGGTCGAGCACGCTCATTCCCGTGAGCAGGGGAGCCAGCGTCCGGTTGACGTTCTCCACGGCCTTCTGAACCCCTTTGCCGCCGTAACGGCGGGGATCGCCGTCGCGCAGTTCGAGCGCTTCGTGTTCGCCGGTCGAGGCGCCGCTGGGTACGGCCGCACGGCCGTGGGCGCCCGATGCCGTCGTGATTTCGACCTCGACGGTCGGGTTGCCCCGCGAGTCGAGAATCTCTCGTGCATGTACATCTACAATTTGCATAGTCGTATTATTTTTTGCGTTTGTTTTATTTGTTAATTATCAATTCGATAACGGAATCGTCCGCCGGTTTATTGTGCGGCAGGGAGACCTTTTCGCGCTTTTCGTGCGGCGACAGAGCGCCGGGCGGTGCGCTCTGCATCGTCGTGTGCAATGCGTGTGCCGAATCGGGGCCGCGGGGCGGGAATTCAGCCGGCGAACGGCGCGTCGTTGACGAGCAGCGACGAATCGCCGTAGCTCAGGAACCGGAAATCGTTCCGGAGGGCATAGTCATAAATTCTGTGCCAATCTTCGCCGACGTAGGCCGAAACCAGCAGCAGCAGGGTCGATTTGGGCTGGTGGAAATTGGTGACGATCGCCCGCACGATGCGCCAGCGGTAGCCCAGCGGTGCGATCATGATCTGCGTCGAGGCTTTCAGCATGCCGAGGTCGTTCCGCTCCATGTAGGCCAGCAGTTCTTCCAGCGCTTCGCGGCCGGTGTAGGAGGCAGGGACGTCGTAGAGTTCCCATTGGCCGACCGCGCGCATTTCGTCGGGCGATCCTTCGCGCCGGATGCGCCAGGCCAGCGCCGCCAGCGATTCGAGCGTGCGTACCGAGGTGGTGCCCACGGCGACGATGTGGCCCCAGCGGCGCAACAGCCGTTCGACGGTCGTGCGGCGGATCTCGAAATGTTCGGTGTGCATCGCGTGGCGGCAGGCGTCGTCGTCCTTGACGGGAAGGAAGGTGCCGGCTCCGACGTGGAGCGTCACCTCTTCGAACTCGACGCCTGCGGCGCCGAGCGACGCGATCAGTTCGGGGGTGAAGTGCAGTCCCGCCGTCGGCGCGGCCACCGAACCTTCGAATTTGGAGTAGACGGTCTGGTAGCGCGTGTAGTCGATCTGCTGGCTGTCGCGGTTCAGGTAGGGCGGAATCGGAATCCGTCCCAGCAGTTCGAGCAGCTCTCCGAACGTGAGGTCGGCCTCCCACTCGAACCGCACGATCTGCTCGCGGCCGCCGGTGCCCGTGCGGTAGGCGCGCAGTTGCTGCGGGGTGCCGTCGAGCGTGAAGTCGATCACGAGCGCTCCTTCCTTCCACTTTTTGAGATTGCCCACGATACAGCTCCATGCGCACTTCCCCTTGACGGCGAAGGCGCGTTCGTAGTCGGCCGGCGCGTGGGGTTCGAGGCAGAAGACCTCGATGCGGGCGCCCGAAGGCTTGTGCATGATGATGCGTGCGCGGATGACCTTCGTATTGTTGAAGACCAGCATCGCCCCCTCGGGCAGCTCTTCGCCCAGCCGGTCGAAGCGGCTCTCCGAGATCGCGCCGTTGCGGTAGACGAGCAGCTTGGAGGCGGAGCGTTCGGCCAGCGGGAATTTGGCGATGCGCTCGTCGGGCAGGTCGTAGTCGAATTGGTTGATGTCGATATGGCGTTCCATGTTCGGGCGGTTTACGCCTGCAAAATTACAATTTAATCCGCACCGTCGGGTCTTTCCGTCGGGCTTTTCCCGCAAAAAAGTCGCGGCGGTTGCAGCCGGCGGTCCTTTTTCGACGTGCAGACGGTGCGGAGTCGCCGAAAATCGCTACCTTTGCAACCGTACAATCAACTCTGTCCGTGATGAAACGAGTACTCCTGACGGCGGTCGCGCTCTTGTTCGGCGCCGCTGCGTTCGCCCAGCCGTCGGCCTCGGTCGAGACGCTGGCGCGGAAATACGCCGACCGCGACGGTGCGCTGGTCATGCGGCTCGACAGTACGATGGTCGGCCTGGTGAAGTTGCGCGTGGCCGCGCTGCCCGATTCGTTGCGGCGTTCCGCGGCGCTGCTGGACAAGGTGAGCGGCATGACCAACATCATGCTGATGACCGGACTGGCGCGCACGCTCGATCCCGCCGCCGATACGACGGCTTTCGTGCGGCTGGAAAGCGATTTCCGCGCCGACGTGGCCGCACTGACGGCCGAACCCGTGCGCAGGCGGCTGTTCCGCGAACGGGAGGCGGGCGTGGAGGTCGCGGGCTATTACTCGGCCGCACCTTCGGGCGAGGCCGAACTGGTGCTGGTCGTTTCGGGAGGCGGCAACGAGGCGCTGTGCGTGCTCGGCGGCCGTTTCGGCGAGGAGGAGGCCCTGCGTCTGGCGACGATGCAGCGCGAGCAGCTGCTCGGTCGCGGCGGTACGCGATAGGGCCAGACGGGCGACGGAACGGAAAAACCTCGCCGTCTTTTCCGCGTGTCGTGAAAAATCGTTACTTTTGTGCCACTTAATCGTACTTTTGAGATGCAAACCGATTTTCTGGTGATAGGTTCCGGTGCGGCGGGTCTGAGCTTCGCGCTCAAAGCGGCCGAACACGGCCGTGTCACCGTCGTCACCAAAGGCGAATTGGACGAGTGCAACACCAACTATGCGCAGGGCGGTATCTGTTCGGTGACGTATGCCCCCGACACGTTCGAAAAACACATCCGCGATACGCTGGTGTGCGGCGCCGGAAAATGCGATCCGGCCGCCGTGGAGCTGGTGGTGCGCCGTGCTCCCGAGCTGATCCGCGACCTGATCGCATGGGGCACGCGCTTCGACAAGACGCCCGACGGGCGGTTCGAGCTGAACCGCGAGGGGGGCCACTCGGAGCACCGCATCCTGCACTACGAGGACCTGACGGGCGCCGAGATCGAACGTGCGCTGGTGGCTTCGGTGCGGCGTCATCCCAACATCACCCTGCTGGAACGGCACTACGCCGTCGACCTGCTGACGCAGCATCACCTGGGCGAGTTCGTCACGCGCCACACGCGGGGCGTCACCTGCTTCGGCGCCTATGTGCTCGATCTGACGACGAATGCGATCGAAACCGTGCTGGCGAAGTTCACCGTAGTGGCTGCCGGCGGTTGCGGCAACGTCTATTCGACCACGACCAATCCCGTGGTGGCTACCGGCGACGGCATCGCCATGTGCCACCGGGCGAAGGCCATCACGGAGAACATGGAGTACATCCAGTTCCACCCCACGTCGCTCTACAATCCGGGCGAACGCCCGTCGTTTCTCATCACGGAGGCGATGCGCGGCTTCGGTGCCATCCTGCGCCTGCAAAACGGCGAGGAGTTCATGGACAAGTACCATCCGATGAAGTCGCTCGCGCCGCGCGACGTGGTGGCGCGTTCGATCTACCGCGAGATGCAGCTGCACGGCCAGGAGTTCGTCTATCTGGACGTGACGCACAAACCCGCCGACGCGATCCGCAGCCACTTCCCCAATATCTACGAGAAGTGTCTCTCGATCGGTATCGACATCACGAAGGACTGGATTCCCGTCACGCCCGCGGCGCACTACTGCTGCGGCGGGGTGAAGGTCTCGACCGACGGCGAGACCTCCATCCGCCGGCTCTATGCGCTGGGCGAAACCTCCTGCACGGGGCTGCACGGCGCCAACCGGCTGGCCTCCAATTCGCTCATCGAGGCGGTGGTCTACGCCGACCAGGCGGCGCGCCATGCCGTGGCGCAGCTGGATCGGGTCACGATCCAGGAGGGTATTCCCGACTGGAATTTCGAGGGAACGGCCACGGCCGAGGAGATGCTGCTCGTGATCCAGTCGAAGCGCGAGTTGCAGCAGATCATGTCCAACTACGTGGGCATCATCCGTTCGAATCTCTACCTCAAACGCGCCATGCGCCGTCTGGAAACGCTCTGGCACGAGACGGAGGAGCTCTACGGCAAGACGACGCCCAACCGCGAGTTGTGCGAACTGCGCAACATGATTACGGTCGCCTACCTTATTATCAAGCAGGGGCGCGAGTTGAAGGAGTCGGTCGGCTGCCACTACAATACGGACTATCCGCCCGAGACGGCGGCCGAGTGAAGCGAGCGGCGGATGCCGGCGCGGTTTCCCGCAAAGACGGGAGCCGGAATAGAAACAGTTGACAATGGAATAGCAGGGAGCAGCGGTTCGCCGCTCCCGACCGTAACGATATGACTTTACAGGAAGAGATCACCCGGCGGCGGACGTTCGCCATCATTTCGCACCCCGACGCCGGCAAGACGACCCTTACCGAGAAGCTGCTGCTCTTCGGCGGCGCGATCCACGTGGCGGGCGCCGTCAAGAGCAACAAGATCAAGAAGGGCGCGACGTCCGATTTCATGGAGATCGAACGGCAGCGCGGCATCTCGGTGGCCACCTCCGTCATGGGATTCGAGTATAACGGAGTGAAGATCAATATTCTCGATACGCCCGGCCACGAGGATTTCGCCGAGGACACCTACCGCACGCTGACGGCCGTCGATTCGGTCATCATCGTCATCGACGGCGCCAAGGGCGTCGAGCAGCAGACGCGCCGCCTGATGGAGGTGTGCCGGATGCGCAAGACGCCGGTGATGGTCTTCATCAACAAGCTGGACCGCCCGTGCAAGGACCCCTTCGACCTGCTGGACGAGGTGGAGCGCGAGTTGCGCATCAAAGTACGTCCGCTGGCCTTTCCGATCTCCAACGGCCCGACGTTCAAGGGCGTTTACAACATCTATGCGCACGGTCTGTCGCTCTTCACCTCCGACGAGCGGCAGACGGCTACGGCGTCGACCGTCGAAATCCGCGATCTGGCTGCACCGGAGCTCGACGCGCATGTGGGCGAGCGCTATGCCCGCCAGCTGCGCGAGGATTCGGAACTGATCGAGGGCGTCTACGATCCCTTCGACCGCGACGCCTATCTGGCGGGCGATCTGGCGCCGGTCTTCTTCGGTTCGGCGATCAACAATTTCGGCGTGCGCGAGCTGCTCGAATGTTTCATCGACATCGCCCCCTCGCCGCGCCCCTCGCAGACCGAGACGCGGCGCGTGGAGCCGGCCGAGGAGAAGATGACGGGCTTCGTCTTCAAGATCCACGCCAACATGGACCCCAACCACCGCGACCGCATCGCCTTCCTGAAAATCTGCTCCGGCCGCTTCGAGCGCAACCGCAACTACCTGCACGTGCGCAGCGGCAAGCAGCTCAAATTCTCGTCGCCGACGGCCTTCATGGCCGAGAAGAAGTCGGTGATCGACGAGGCCTATCCGGGCGATATCGTGGGTCTGCACGACACGGGAACCTTCAAGATCGGCGATACGTTCACCGAAGGCGAGAAGCTCAAATTCACGGGCATTCCCTCGTTCGCTCCCGAGCAGTTCCGTTATATCGAAAACGCCGATCCGCTGAAATTCAAGCAGCTGGCCAAAGGCGTCGATCAGCTGATGGACGAAGGCGTGGCGCAGCTGTTCACGTCGCAGCTCAACGGCCGGCGCATCATCGGTACGGTCGGCGCGCTGCAATTCGAGGTGATCCAGTACCGCTTGGAACACGAGTACGGCGCCAAATGCCGCTGGGAGCCGATCTCGATCTACAAGGCGTGCTGGATCGAAAGCGACGATGCCGGGCAGCTGGCCGATTTCAAGCGCCGCAAGCACACCAACATGGCGGTCGACAAGCACGGCCGCGACGTCTTTCTGGCCGATACGAGCTATGCGCTGACGCTGGCGCAGGAGAACTTCAAGGAGATCCGCTTCAAGTTCACATCGGAGTTTTAGGGTGAGAGGATGTGTGTTTTAAAACCGTCCGGATTCGTTTCGGACGGTTTTTTATCGTCGTAAAACATAAGAAAAACATACTTTTTGCGTTGAATACCTGAAAAGAAGTTTGTCGGCGAGGTAAAATCGACCGTTTTCGTTAAGCCGAGCGCAGAGCCGAACTTGTTCGGACTATGCCGAGGCGAGAAAACGAAGAGAGAAACTCACCGTTTTCGTTAAGCCGAGTGCAGAGCCGCGCTTGCGCGAGCTTTGCCGAGGCGAGAAAATTAAGAATGAAATTCACCGGTTTTTGCCCGTTTTTCGCGGGAAATCGTATCTTTGCGGCATTGAAAGCGGGTATCTCCGCAGAAGTAAGTTTGAAAATAAGATTGGGCAGGTATGAATCCGAAGGTTGACAAATGGGTGCGTAAAGCCGGTTCGTGGTGCGAAAAGGCTTGTCCGCGAACCCGAAGCGGGTGGATCATGATCGCGTTGACGGCGGTCGTCATTGTGGCCGGTGTCGTGTGGTTGCTCCGTCCTCGAAGCGAGGCGGTGCATTATCCGATCGTGGCGGTCGAGCCGGTCGCCACGCAGAACGTGGAGATCTACGGCGAGTTCGTGGGGCGCATCCGTGCGCAGCAGTTCGTCGAGGTGCGGGCCCGCGTGGAGGGTTATCTCGAACGGATGCTCTTCCGCGAGGGAAGCTACGTGAAGAAGGGGCAGACGCTCTTCATCATCGACCCCAAGATCTACCGCGCCCGCGTGGACAAGGCCAAGGCGCAGCTCAACAAGGATCGCGCACTGGCCCAGAAGGCCGAGCGCGACCTGAAACGCATCCGCCCGCTCTATGCGCAGAATGCCGCCAGCCAGCTCGATCTGGACAATGCGACGGCCGCCTACGAGAGCGCGACGGCCAACGTGCTGATGAGCGAAGCCGACCTGATGCAGGCGGCCACGGCGCTGGGGTACACCACCGTACAGTCGCCCATCACGGGCTATATCAGCGCCAGCAACGCCGACATCGGAACCCTCGTGGGGCCGGGCGGCAAGTCGCTGCTGGCGACCATTGTCAAGAGCGATACGGTGCGTGTCGATTTCAGCATGACCGGCATGGACTATCTGCGCAGCAAGGAGCGTAATGTCAATTTGGGGCAGAAGGATTCCACGCGCCGCTGGAACCCCTACATCACCGTCACCCTGCCCGACAACTCGCGCTATCCGCTGCGGGGGCTGGTCGATTTCGCCGACCCGCAGGTCGACCCCGAGACGGGAACCTTCTCCGTGCGCGCCGAGATGCCCAACCCCGACCATATCCTGCTGCCCGGCCAGTTCACCAAGGTCAAGCTGCTGCTCGACGTGCGTGAGAATGCCGTGGTCGTACCGTCCAAGGCGATCGTGATCGAGAAAGGCGGTGCCTACATCTTCGTCGTGCGGCCCGACAGCGTCGTCGAAAAACGTTTTATCGAGACGGGGCCCGAGCTGGACAACAAGACGGTGGTCGAACGCGGTCTGCTCTCCGGCGAACGGATCGTCGTGGAGGGTTACCACAAACTCAATCACGGTATGCGCGTCGAGGCGGTCGAGCCCCGGCGCGACAATGGCGTGGCATCCAATTAACGACAGCCTATGAAGAGCGATTTCTTTATCGACCGGCCGGTCTTTTCGACCGTTCTCTCGGTCATCATCGTCATCGTGGGCGTCATCGGACTGGCGCTGCTGCCCATCGACCAGTATCCCAAGATCGTCCCGCCCGTGGTGAAGGTGAGCGCCTCCTATCCGGGCGCCAGCGCCCAGACCGTGACGCAGGCGGTGGCCACGCCGATCGAACAGGAGCTCAACGGTACGCCGGGGATGCTCTACATGGAGTCGTCGTCGACCAACTCCGGCGGCTTCACCGCCACGATCACCTTCGACATCGACACCGATGCCGACCTGGCGGCCGTCGAGGTGCAGAACCGCGTGAAGCTGGCCGAAAGCCGGCTGCCGGCCGAGGTGGTGCAGAACGGCATCTCGGTCGAGAAACAGGCGTCGAGCAAACTGCTGACGATCACGCTGCTGTCGTCGGATCCCAAGTTCGACGAAATCTACCTGAGCAACTACGCGACGCTCAACGTGCTGGACATGCTGCGGCGCGTGCCGGGCGTGGGCAGCGTCTCGAACGTCGGATCGCGCTACTACGCCATGCAGATCTGGGTGCTGCCCGACCGGCTGGCCAATCTGGGGCTGACGGTGCAGGACTTGCAGCGGGCATTGAAGGATCAGAACCGCGAATCGGCCGCCGGCGTGCTCGGACAGCAGCCCATGACCGATCTCGATGTGACGATCCCCATTACGGCGCAGGGGCGTTTGTCGTCGGTGGGCGAGTTCGAGGAGATCGTCGTCCGCGCCAACCCCGACGGCTCGATCATCCGCCTGCGCGACGTGGCGCGCGTTTCGCTCGAAGCGTCGTCCTATAACACCGAGAGTGGTATCAACGGGGGAAATGCCGCGGTGCTCAACATCAACATGCTGCCGGGCGCCAACGCCATGGAGGTGGCCGACGCGGTGAAAGAGGCCATGGAGGAGATCAGCCGCAACTTCCCCGAAGGAATCTCCTACCAGATACCGTTCGACATGACGACCTATATCTCCGAGTCGATCCACCACGTCTATCAGACCTTGTTCGAGGCGTTGCTGCTGGTGATTCTGGTGGTCTTCCTTTCGTTGCAGAACTGGCGCGCGACGCTCATCCCGATCGTGGCGGTGCCGATCTCGCTGATCGGAACCTTCGGCGTGATGCTCGTCTTCGGGTTCTCGCTGAACATGATGACGCTGCTGGGCCTGATTCTGGCCATCGGTATCGTCGTGGACGACGCGATCGTGGTGGTCGAGAACGTCGAGCGCATCATGGAACAGGAACGGCTGTCGCCCTACGAAGCGACCAAGAAGGCCATGGCGTCGCTCGGCGGCGCGCTCATCGCCATGTCGCTCGTATTGTGCGCCGTCTTCGTGCCGGTGAGCTTCCTGGCCGGCATCACGGGGCAGCTCTACCGGCAGTTCACCATTACGATCGCCGTGTCGGTCATTATCTCCACCGTCGTGGCGCTGACGCTCAGTCCGGTGATGTGCGCCTACTTCCTGCGCCCCGACAACGGACGCCGCAAACCCAAACTGTTCCGTCGTATCAACTACTGGCTGCGGCGCGGCAATACGGTCTACCAGCGGGGAATCCGCGGCAGCCTGCGCCATTCGCGGCGGATGCTGGCGGCCTTCGGCATTCTGCTCGTCGGCATCTGGCTGATGAACCGCATCACGCCGCAGAGTTTCATGCCCAAGGAGGACCAGGGCTATTTCACCGTCGAGCTGGAACTTCCCGAAGGGGCGACGCTCGAACGGACGCGTCGTGTGACGGATCGTGCGATGAAGTACCTGATGGGCCTTTCCGACGTGGAGTATGTGCTCAATGTGACGGGGTCGTCGCCCCGACTGGGCAGCAATCAGGCGCACAGCCAGCTGACGGTGATTCTCAAACCGTGGGGCGACCGTACGTCGGAGAGCATCGACGAACTGATGGAGGAGGTGCGCGACGAGCTGTCGCTCTATCCCGAGAGCAAGGTCTACCTAAGTTCGCCCGCCGTCATCCCGGGTCTGGGTACTTCGGGCGGCTTCGAGATGGTGCTCGAAGCGCGCGGCGACCGCACCTATACCGACTTGCAGCAGGCCGTCGACACGCTGATGTATTACGCTGAGCGGCGTCCCGAACTGGCGGGGTTGTCGTCGTCGATGCAGAGCGACATTCCGCAGCTCTACTACGACGTCGACCGCGACAAGGCGCAACTGCTGGGCGTGTCGATGTCCGATGTCTTCTCGACGCTCAAAACCTTCACAGGTTCGGTCTATGTCAACGACTTCAACATGTTCAACCGTATCTACCGCGTCTACGTTCAGGCCGAGGCGCCCTACCGTGCGCACCAGAGCAATCTCGACCTCTTCCATGTGCGGGGCAACGGCGGTGCGATGATCCCCGTCACGGCCCTCGGTACGACGCACTACACGACCGGGCCCGGTACGATCCGCCGCTTCAACATGTTCAATGCCGCGACCATCTCGGGCGAGGCGGCGCACGGTTACAGTTCGGGACAGGCGATGGAGGCGCTCGAACAGATCGTGCGCGAGCACTTGCCGGCCAATATCGGCGTCGAGTGGAGCGGCCTGTCGTATCAGGAGAAACACGCCAGCGGCCAGACGGGGCTGGTACTGGCGCTGGCGCTGCTCTTCGTCTTCCTGTTCCTCGCCGCACAGTACGAAAGCTGGTCGGTGCCGGTGGCGGTGATCCTGTCGCTGCCGATCGCGGGACTGGGCGCCTATGTGGGCAACTGGCTCTGCGGACTGGAAAACAATATCTATTTCCAGATCGGACTGGTGATGCTGGTGGGTCTGGTGGCCAAGAACGCCATCCTGATCGTCGAGTTCGCCAAGGAGGAGGTCGACCGCGGCGGCGATCTGGTGCAGTCGGCGCTGCACGCCGCGCGGCTGCGTTTCCGCCCGATCGTGATGACATCGCTGGCCTTCATCCTGGGTATGCTGCCGCTGGTCTTCGCTTCGGGGCCCGGATCGGCGAGCCGCCAGGGAATCGGTACGGGTGTCTTCTTCGGTATGCTGGTGGCGATCTCCGTGGGTATCGTCTTCGTCCCCTTCTTCTTCGTGTGGGTCTACCGCATCAAGGATAAATTCAAACGCGTGAGCCATGAAAAGAGATAAGATCGTTTACGGGGCGCTGCTGTGCGGCGTCGTACTGCTCTGCAATTCCTGTATGCTGGGGCGCCGTCAGATCAAGAGCCCCGAACTGGAACTGCCGGCTACGGTCGTGGCCGGTGCGACCGATTCGCTGACGATGGCCGACATGGCGTGGTGGAACGTCTACTCCGATTCGACGCTCACGGCGCTGATCGAACGCACGCTCGAACGCAATAAGGACATGCTGGCCGCTTCGGCCCGCGTGCGCCGGATGCGTGCGCTCGGCCGCGTGGCGCGCGCCGACCAGTTGCCGTCGGTATCGGGGCAGCTGGCGGCCGATACCGAGCACAACGATTACGACGGAGAGGCAGCGAAGAATGACCCCGAATTCGACGCCAAGGTCTCGTTGGCGTGGGAGCTCGATCTGTGGGGCAATCTACGCTGGGCCAACCGGAAGGCCGTGGCCGAGTACCTGGCTACGGTCGATGCGCAGCGCGCGTTGCAGATGACGCTCGTGGCCGAAGTGGCGACCGCCTATTATGAATTGGTGGCGCTCGATCAGGAGTTGAGCATCGTGCGGCGCACGCTTCAAACCCGCAAGGAGGGGGTGCGGCAGGCGCGCCTGCGTTTCGAGGGCGGACTGACCTCCGAGACGGCGTTGCAACAGGCGAAGGTGGAGTTGGCCAGTACGGCCACGCTCATTCCCGGACTCGAAAGTCGCATCGCGCTCAAAGAGCACCAGATCGCCCTGCTGGCAGGTGCCTATCCCACGCTGCGCATCGACCGGCAGACGATGGAGATGCATGCACGGCTGCCCGAACGGTTGAAGGTGGGGCTGCCTTCGGAGCTGTTGAAGCGGCGTCCCGACCTGCGGCAGAGCGAACAGACGCTTCGTGCGGCCGAAGCGGCGATGGGGATGGCATCCGCCGACCGCTTCCCGCGCATCACCTTCTCGCTGATGGGCGGTTGGGAGAACGACGACCTCAAAGGGCTCTTTTCGTCGCCCTTCTCCTATGTGGGCGGGTCGCTCGTGTCGCCGCTCTTCTCGTTCGGCAAGAAAAAGGCGAAATACAAGGCTGCGCTGGCCGCCTGCGACGAGGCGCGGCTCAATTACGAACAGAAAGTGTTGGCGGCCTTCCGCGAGGTCAACGATGCGGTGGTGACCTACCGCAATGTTCGTACGGCGGCAGCGCTGAAACGCGATTTGCAGCAGGCGGCGCAGAAGTACGTGGAGCTGGCGCAGCTGCAATATTTCAACGGCGTAATCAACTACCTCGACGTGCTGGATGCCCAGCGCAAGTACTTCGACGCGCAGATCGGACTGAGCAACGCCGTGCGCGACGAACACTTGGCGATGGTCGACCTCTACAAGGCGCTCGGCGGCGGCTGGGGCGTCGAGCGAGAGTAGTTCCGGCCGATACGGATTGCCTGTCACCTGTCCGCCGAAGCGCTGCCGGCGGGCAGTGTTATTTCGTGACGGTGTTCACGAGCGGCCGGCCGTCGAAAAAATCCTTGATATTTTGCAGCGTAGTCTCGGTGATGTTGTGCATCGCCTCGGCCGTGAAGAAGGCCTGGTGCGACGTGACGATCACATTGGGGAAGAGCAGCAGCCGCGCCAGCGTGTCGTCGTCGATGATCGAGTCCGACCGGTCTTCGTAGAAGTAGTCGCCTTCCTCCTCGTAGACGTCCAGCCCCGCCGCGCCGACCTGCTTGCTTTTGAGCGCTTCGATCAGCGCTTCGGTCTGGATAAGCTGTCCGCGGCCGGTGTTGACGATCATCACGCCGCGTTTCATGCGGGCGATCGAGGTCTCGTTGACGAGGTGCTTCGTCTCGTTGGTGAGCGGGCAGTGGAGCGTGATGATGTCCGAACGGCGGTAGAGCTCGTCGAGCGAGACGTAGGCGATGCCTGTCTCGCGGGCGAAAACGCCGTCGGGGTAGGGGTCGTAGGCCAGAACTTCCATGCCGAATCCGAGCAGGATACGGATGACGATGCGGGCGATCTTGCCCGTGCCGATCACCCCGACGGTCTTGCCGTTCATATCGAATCCCATGAGTCCTTGCAGCGAGAAGTTGCCGTCGCGCGTGCGCCAGCTTGCGCGCGGGATCTTGCGGTTGAGCGAGAGCATCATCGCCACCGTGTACTCCGCGACGGCATGGGGCGAATAGGCGGGTACGCGCACGACGGGGATGTTGAAGGTCCGCGCGGCTTCCAGGTCGACGTTGTTGTAACCGGCACAGCGCAGCGCCAGCAGTCGCACGCCGTTGCGTGCCAGTTCGCGCATCACTTCGGCGTCGGCCGTATCGTTGACGAAGATACACGCCGCCTGCGCGCCGTGCGTGGCGACGACCGTCTGACGGCTGAGATGGCCTTTGAAATAGCGGAATTCGAATCCGAAATCGCGGTTCAGTGCGTCGAACGACTCCTGTTCGTAGGGTTGCGTCCCGAAGAAGGTGACGATGGGTTTCATGGCTCTTGCGTTTTGTCTTGTTGTTCTAACGTAAAACGATGCCGGCAAATTACCTGCCGGAGTCTGAAAATCGGCGTGTCGGAGCCGAAAAGCAGATCTGACGTGAGAACCGTCGATAAGATTGCAGGGAGAATGGCTCGCAGTTCTTGCATTTCATGGGTATGCAGTGCAGAAAAGCGATTCGAATATGCGGGAACTGCCTGTTATCGGCCGGACAAAAAAATCTCCGCGACCCGTTTTTCGGGTCGCGGAGATTTTCGAAGATATTCCTTCCGTGGAATTTCGGACGGACGTTATTTGATTTCGATCTGGTGCGAAACCGGCGCGGTCGGAGTCACCTCCTTTTTGGGCAGGTTGATCGTCAGCACGCCGTTCTCGACCTTGGCCGAAATCTTCTGGCGGTCTACGTCGTCGGGCAGCGAGAAACTCTGCTGGAACGAGGTGTAGGAGAATTCGCGCCGCAGGTAGGTTCCCCTATGTCCCTCCTTCTTGTCCTTGTCGCCTTCCTTCTCCTCCTTCTCGCTGCGTTTTTCGAGCGAAATGACCAACTCGTTGTCGGCGTTTACGTTCACCTTGAAGTCCTCCTTCGTCGTGCCCGGAACAGCCAGTTCCACACGGAAGTCCTTCTCGTTCTCGATGATGTTGATCGCAGGCACCGAAGCGTGTTTGTGCTGCATACCCATCCACTCGTCGCCGAAAAAGTCGTTGAACAGACTCGGCAACCAATTCTGATTTCTCATTACAGGCATCATAATTTTGTCCTCCTCAGGTTTATTTGGTTATACATTGTTTTCGTCGTCTCGCGTTCGGAACTTCGTCCCGCCGTTCCGTATGCCGGCGTTCGCCCGTCCCGTCCGGGATTCGACATGCTAAGGAGCAAACCGCGTGCCACTGCCTGCGAGCGGAAATTTTGTCAATTCATGACACGAAATGGCAGCGTGTCGTGCTCTTTTGTCCTGTCGTTGACAGATTGACACGACGAATGGCAGCGGGCGACGCATCCGACGTCGCCCGCTGCCGTTTTCGATTCGCCCGCAGCGGTTACTTTTTGGCTGCGACGGTGCGGACGAATGCCGGGTAGATCAGGTTCGTGTAGTTGCTTTTGGCGCTCTCGATCGTCGAGCCGTCGCCGTCGTAGACCTGCTTGAAGGAGACTTCGTAGAGGAAGCAGCCGCGGTAGCGGTTGTTTTTGAGCAGTTCGTAGTAGAATTCGCCCCAGTCGATCAGTCCGCCGGAGAAGGGTTCGAGGTGCTTGTCCTTGGGATCGGTCGGATCGAGTGCGCCCGGGTTCTGCTGGATGTGCAGGGTTCCCAGACGGGTGCCGATGCGGCGGAGCACGTCGAGTGCGTCGCCGTTGCACACGGGGTCGATGTACTTGCCGTTGAGCGGAATGAGGGCGTGACCCGTGTCGAGGCAGACACGTACCTTTTCCAGCTCTTCGGCATCGAGCAGGTCGAGTAGCGAGTCGCCGTCGTAGGCGAGGCTTCGTGCGCAGTTCTCCACGCACAGAATGGCTTTCGTGCCGTGCTGTGCGTTGCACGATTCGATATGGCGCTGCAACTCGGCCAGCGACTTGCGGCTCTGCGCCGTGCGTTCGGCGAAATCTCCGCCTGTCGTGAGGATCGTGCCGGTATTGGGATGGATGACGAAATGCTGCGGGCGCAGGTGTTCGATCGTCAGTTCGATGAGGCGTTTGAGTTTCAGCACGGCCGTTACGCGCGTATTTTCGTTCGTCGACGAGATGTCGTAGGTCTGATAGGGCAGGTGCAGCCCCCAGAAATCGGCTTTCGTCGAGCGGATCGCCTCGCCGCATTCGGCGAACAGCCCGTCGAGCCGCTCGTCGGTCATGTCGGAGGCGAAGACGATCTTGTCGCTGGCCATGATGTCAATGCACATACCCGCAGCCACGGCACGGCGGCAGTTGGCGGCGTTGACCTGATTGATCGAGATGAGTTTGCCCGGTTTGAGTTGCAGGTTCTCGATCGCTTCGTCGGCTTTGCCGAGTTCGGTGGTGGGGGCGACGGGTACGGGTGCGGCGGGCGGATCCGTTTTGCCGCCCTCGTCGCTGCTGCCGCACGATGCATTGAGCAGAAGCGCCGCTGTCAGGAAGAAAACGATGTGTTTCATGATCGGATGGTTCGAAAAACGATCGGCAGGCAGGGACTGCCTGCCGATCGACGGTTATGCAATTCGTTCGTCAGTTCTTGCGGATCGCGATGTTGTCCAGGCAGATGCGGCCGTCCTTGCTCTCGGCGCCCACGCCGGTCGTGTCCCAGCGGATCTGCGTCTCGGCCGTTGCGCCGTCGATCGTGAGCGTGAAGCAGGACCACTTCTTGAAGTCGTCGTTGGCATGTTTGGGACAGTGCGTCGACGTGATGGCGATCGACTGTCCGTCGGCTGCGGGGGTAATGGCCGTTTCGGCCGTCCCTTCCTCGATGCGCACGCTGGCTGTCTTTATGGTTCCCGCGCCCAGCACCTTGACGGGAATATCGGACGTCGAGGCGAACCGCACGGCGTCGAAGGTGAGCGTGATGCTCGTCGGGCCGCTCAGCGCCGTGAGTTTGGGAGTGGTCAGGATCCCGTACATGTTTCCCGAGGAGTTGGCTGTATTCGAGAGACGGATGTAACCCGGGAATTCGAAACAGTGGGCGATTCCCCAACCCGTCAGTCCGCGATTGGCCAGATAGGCCGGCGATGCCTCGCCTTCCGAGGCGATCTTAGCGCCGAAAGTGGTATACGACGCCTCCTTCTCGCCCGGTTCGGTACCGTCGATCAGAGCCGTGTCGGTCGATTGTCCCATACGACCGCTTTTGGCGTTCTTGCCGGTCTGGATCCAGTCGCCGCCGTAGACCATCAGGTCGAAATATTGGGCCAGTATCAACGCGGGATCATCGGCTTCGACGAGTTGCAGGTCGTAGCGGAACGGATCCTGCGTGCAGTCGATGCGCAGGTCGATTCGGGCGTCGGCCGTCAGATTGATCCAGAACTTGTTGAGCGGATCGGAGGCCATGCGGCCCAGACTGCGGCGAACGTAGTATTCGGCTGCGGGATAGGTGTAGAAGGGGACGCATGCCCGATCGTTGTTGACCGTACCCACGCCGCCGTTGCCGCTGTACGACAGGAAGCCGTGGGGAACGTTCTCGACGAGTATCTCGAACGAATCGGCGGCGCTGACGGAGACCGTCCCCGTGTAGATCTTCGCTTCGCTTTCGGTCAGTTCGAACAGTTCGCCGTTGCTCTTGCGAACCCAGACGCCCTCCGAGGTGTCGACGAGCTGGAAGGTGAGGCTTACCGGCTCCGAATCCTTCGAGTCGGGCAGTTGTCCGACGGCGTACATCGTGAAGCGGATCGGCTCTTCGGCGCTGAGACCCTTCTGCGTGACGGAGAGCACGTCGGCGCCGACCTCGGTGAACGATGCGGCTTCGCCGAACTTGTAGGCGTAGCCCGCAGCGCCCTTGACGGCCGGCCACGAGACGACGACGCTGCCGGTCTCGTCGCCCTTGACGTAGGTGGGCGCGGGTTGCGGAAGTGTGGGATCGATCTCGAAGTCGATCGTCCGCTCGGCCGAATCGGTCGTGTGGTCGAGATCGCCGACGGCTTTGAGTCGGAAGGTGTGGCCGCCCTCCGCAAGTGCAGTAAGCGTTACGGTGGTCGTGGCTGCATCGACCGAAGTATAGTCCGCGGCGCCGTCCAGTGCATAGGCGTAGCCGGCGGTCTTCGCGACGGCGTCCCACGTGACGGTCGCCGTCGCCAGTTCGGTGGTGACTTTCAGTTTCGGGCTGGCCAGTTCGATGACTCCCCATCCGTCGTCATCGCTGGAAGAACATCCCCCTCCTGCCAGAAATGCCGCGGCGAGGAGCGTAAGAAACAGATACTTTTTCATAGGTGTGTAGGTTTCGTCGGTTTGAATGTTAGAAATCGGCATGGAAATCGCCGGGGTGCTCCGCCGGATCGGTGAAGACCGTCTGTTCGTACTTGTTGCCGAAGCGGTCGATCGCCTCGACGCGCACGGCCGCAGCGGGGTTTTTGAGCGTGTAGTAGAACATGTGGTCGGACGACTTGCGGTAGCTGTCCGTGTTGTTCAGCAACCCGATATGGTAGGCTACGGTCCATGCGTCGATGTCGGAGTTGCGTGTCATCTGGCCGCTCAGTACGTCGTTTTCGTAGACGTTGACCGTCCACGAGGGATCCCAGTTCCAGATGTTGGCTACGATCTGGTCGGCGCCCGTCTGTTTGAAACGGTATTTGGCACCGCCGACGAAGGTGTCGGAGGCGCGGTAGAGGCGGATCTGGAACTGTTCGTCGTGACGAACCGAACGGTAGGCCCACTCCTCCATGCGGTTGCCGTCGATCCGGTAGAGGCCGAATCCGATGGGCGTACCCTCGGTGCAGACGGTCGAACGCCACCATGCGCCGCACGTGGTGCCCGTGACATGCTCGAAGATCTCCTTGCCGTTCTTTCGGTGGATGTAGTTGATGTTCGAGTGGGTGTGGGCCGACATGATCGCCGCATATTCGTACTGCGACAGCAGATCCAGCACCTCGTCGTAGTATTTGTCCGCATCGGCGTGCGCGCTGTTCGTGCCCCAGCCGCCGCGGAACGGAATATGTACGCAGAGGATCACCATCTTGTCCTTCGGCACGAAACTCAGATCCTGTTTGAGCCATTCGTACTGTGCGGCGGTGAATCCGCCTTCGTAGTCGGCGCTGGCCTTGCAGTTGTGGATGACGTTGTCCATCGAGACCACGTGTACGTCGCCGCGGTTGAACGAGTAGTCGACCGGCCCGAAATAACTCTCGTATTTCGCCCGTGCCGCCTTTTCGTCGGCCGTCGGGAATTCGTGGTCGTGGTTTCCGATCGTGGCGAAGACGGGCACTCCCGTCTGCTCCGGTTGCAGGGCGACGACCATGTTGGTGAACAGCGTCCATTTGTTGTTGACGTGGTCGCCCAGCGTGATGCCGTAGCAGGGAACGCCGGCCGAGGCCGCGTATTCGCGGATCTCTCTTCCGGCCTCCTCCTTGAAACGCACGGCATGCGACGCCTCGTTGATCTGGGGATCGCCGATGCAGATCAGGTCGAACCGCTTTTCGGGTGCGGCGAGCGCTTCGAGCGTGAAGTCGTAGCGCGCCGTTCCGGCTTGGAGCCGGGCGAAGAAGCGGGGGAGTTTGTAGGTCTTGTCGACGCTCACCTTGTAAGCCGACGGCAGCGAATAGAAGACGAAGCCCGCGTCGGCGTTGCGCGTGAGTGCGTAACGCCCTTCGGCGTCGGTGACCGTACAGGAGTATCCGTCGCTTACGACCACCCCTTCGACGGGATTGCCGTTCGTATCCTTGATGTAGCCGTAGGTGTCGCCGTCGGCGGGCGTTTCGGTATTGCCGTCGTCGCCGTTGCCGTTCGATTCGTTTCCGCCCTCGTTGTCCGAGCAGGCGGCGAAAGCGGCGAGCAGCAGCACGAGCAATGCGCGGTTCAGGTATTTCAGTATCGAAGTCATATCAGCATGTTTGAATCGGTTATTCCGCTGCGAAACCCGCGTAGCCGGGGTTTTGCGTGATCTGCGGCAGGGCGATGCGCTCGCTTTCGGGAATCGGCCACAGGTAGTCCTTCATCGGGTCGAAGGCCATGTCGATGAATTTGCGCAGGTTGATCTTCTTTCCGTCGAAGGTGTCGCCCTTGTAGGTCACATGCCAGTTTTCGTCGATCGTAGGAATGGCGTTCGACATCGAACCGTCCGATGCCGGAGCGTAGAGCGTTCCCGAAATCACCTCTTCGGCAATGCCCCAGCGTCGGATGTCGAACCAGCGGAATCCTTCGTTGCACAACTCGACCATGCGCTCGTAACGCAGTGCCGAACGCAGCCCGTTGCGGTCCGATACCGTCAGTACGGGCATGTGGGCGCGGCCGCGGATGGTCTCGATGTCGGCCTTGGCGACGCCCAGATCGCCGCCCGCCCATTCGATGTTGGCCTCGGCGCGGATCAGGTACAATTCGGCCAGACGCATGAGCGGATAGTTCAGCGTGCAGACCGACTTGGTGCCGAATCCGTTGTTGGTCCTGTACTCCTCGATGTCGAGGTATTTGCGCCACAGATAGCCGCAGGGGCCCTTCGATCCGTTGGCGCCGTACTCCGACTTGGTGCCGTAGGCCTCCGAATTGGCTACCAGCACGCCCTCCTCCTTGTCGTTGTAGTTCATGATCTTCTGAACCGAGGGGTTAGTTTCGAACTGCATTCCCAGCACGCGCGAACCCGGCCGCACGCAGAAGAGGTCGAGACGGGGATCGCGGTTTTTCCAGGGCTCCTTGTAATCGAACAGCGGCGATTCGGCGATCGATTTGCCGTCGGTGCACTGGATCGCGTCGATGAACATCTGCGTGGGGCTGAAATAAGAGCAGCCTCCGGCGATGCGCGGTGCGGCGTAGTATCCGGCGTTGTGCTGGTTGCCCGATATCATGGCGTTGTACTGCAAGGCCCAGATCCATTCGTCGCTGTTGGCGTGGCCGCTCAGGCCGAAGAGGTTCGTCGCACTGGGTTCGCCCTTGGTGTAGTCTTCGCCGCAGAAGCGCGTATCGTAGGGTTCGAGGGCGTAGCCGGCATCCTTGGCCAGCGTGAGCGCCTTGTCGGCGTATTTGGCGGCCTCTTCGAAGAATCCCCAGTTCAGGCAGATGCGGGCTTTGAGTCCGTAGGCGCCCACGCGGCCCAGACGGGTCGAACCGTAGGTCGCCTTGTTGTGCCGCAGCGGCAGGAAGTCGAGCATCTCGTCTTTGAGATCCTCGTTGAGAATCTTGTCGATGACTTCGGCGCGCGGCGTGCGGGTGTAGCTGTCGCCCAGCCCCAGCACGTGATCGATGTAGGGAATGTCGCCGTAGAGCTGGCAGCCCCATTCGTAGACGTAGGCGCGCGTGAGCAGCAGTTCGGCCTTGTACATGTTGTACTCCTGTTCGCTCATCAGATCGCGCACCTTGTCGATGCCGTCGAGCACGAGGTTGGCGCGGGCCGCGGTCTTGTAGATGTTGTTGTAGACCTTTTCGACCCATGCGTTGTCGGTGGGAAGTTTCGACTGCTGCTGGTAGTTGTAGTTAGCGGCGTTGAGACGCGATGCGCCGATGTCGCTGGCGTTGTCCTGGATGCCGGGGAAGGGCGTCGAGGAGGCGTCGATCAGCGTCAGACCCTTGTAGGCGGCGAATACGCCCGCCTCCACCTCCGCTTTGGATGCGGGGAAGGTCAATGCGTTCGGGCCGTTGAGATAGCTCTTGTCGAGCGAGCAGCCTGCGGCGAGGAGTCCGCACAGCGCTGCACCTAATATGATCTTTTTCATGGTTGGTTTCCGCATTAGAATTTGAGATCGAGTCCGATCGTGACGAGTTTTACCTGGGGATAGTTGTTCGCCGAACCGAGTTTGACGAGGTCGAAATCGCCGCTGGCGTCGCCGTCGTAACCCACTTCGGGATCGTAACCGTCCCAGAAATTGGTAGCCGTGAAGAGGTTCTGCGCGTTGACGTAGACGTAGGCCGATTTGAGTCCGATCTTGCGCATCCAGCTTTTGGGCAGGTCGTAGCCGAGCTGGATGTTTTTCAGACGTAGGTAGGCGGCACTCTTCATCCAGAACGACGAGTCGTACCAGTTGTTCTTGTTGGCGCTCGTCAGACGGGGCGTCACGCCGCCGGGATTCGCGGCGCAGGCGAAGTCGATGTGCTCCTTGCGGAACGTACCGCCCTGGTTGCTCGGCATGACGTAGTAGGTGTTCAGATAACCGTCCGTCTTGCCGACGCCCTGGAACAGCATGCTCAGGCGAAGCCCCTTCCAGCCGAAGTCGAGATTGAGACTGTACGTATAGCGGGGGATCGTGCTGCCGACGATGGTCTTGTCGTTTTCGTCGATCGTGTTGCTGCCGTCGATGTCGGCATAACGGATGTCGCCGATCTGAACCGTCTCCTTGAACTGCGGGCAGTTGGCGTTGACCCAGTCGGCCTCCTCCTGCGTGCGGATGATACCGAGGCTTTCGAGGGCGTAGATGCTGCCGATCGAATAGCCCTCCTGATTGCGCAGTACGCCGCTGGTCGAGGTTTTGCCGCGCATGTCGACGATCTCGTTCTTGACGTCCGAGACGTTGGCCTGTACGCCGAAGGTGAAGTCGCGCCAGCGGTTGTTGTACCCGATGCTGAGTTCCCAGCCGGTGTTGCGCACCTTGCCGGCGTTCTGGTAGGGGGCGTTCAGACCCACGCCGGCCGGAATGTCGAGTTTCATCAGGATGTCGTCGGTGTTCTTGCGGTACCAGTCGGCCGTGATGTTGAGTTTCGAGAAGAGCGTGACGTCGACGCCCACGTCGAGCATCGTCGTGGTCTCCCACTTGATGTCGGGGTTGGCCAGCGTGTTGAGCGTTACGAGCGACGCCGGCGTGCCGTTCATCGAAATATGCCCCAGCGCGAGGTTCGGCGTGGTGGGATAGTAGCTGGCCGCATCGCCGCCGGCGAGGTTCTGGTTACCCAGCGTTCCGTAGGATGCACGGATTTTCAGCCCGTCGAGGATGTGCTTGGCGTTCTCCATGAACGGCTCCTCCGAGATGCGCCAGGCGCCCGATACCGACGGGAAGTAGCCCCAGCGGTTGGATTTGCTGAAACGCGACGAACCGTCGATACGCAGGTTGGCTTCGAGCAGGTAGCGCTCCTTGAAGTTGTAGTTCAGACGGCCGAAGTAGGATTGGATGGCCCATTCGTAGCGGTGGCCGCTGTTGTCCATGTTCTCGATCTCGCCCACGTCGATCTGATCGTAGTCGGGGTAGTTGAAGACCTGTCGGTAGGCCGAAAGGTACTTGTAGTCGTAGGTGTTGCGTTCGGCGCCGAGGATGAGTTTCAGGTCATGGCCGCTGAAATTCTTCTTGAAGGTCATCAGGAAGTTGTAGTTGCCGTAGAAGGCGCGCGATCCCGATTCGGTGAGCGTGGCGTAGGGAGTGGAGGTGAGCGTGGCCGTACCCTCCATGTCCTGATAGGTCGTGACGGGCTTCTTCCAGTTGTGTTTGTTGGTGGTCGCGTAGCGCGGCGCCAGCATTCCTTGCAGCGAGAGCCATTCGACCGGTTCGTAGGTCAGCGTGATCGCCCCCGACAGACGCAGTGTATTGTTCTTGTTCTGGCCGCCTTCGAGCATCAGCGCTACGGGGTTGTTGCCTTGCAGGCCCAGGCCGTTGTAGAGTCCCGTCGAGAACTGGTTGGGGATGTCGGCCGAACGGGTGTTCATGTAGTTGAAGATCGTTCCCTGGTAGGGCGACGAGCGGCGGTCGCCGTTCGAGAACGAGAGATCGAGTTTCATCGACAGCTTGTCGTTGAACTTGACGTCGGCGTTGTTGCGGAACGTGTAGCGCTGGAAATCGGTAGTCTCGATGATACCGTTCTGATCGACATAGCCCAGCGTGGTGAGCATCCGCACGCGTTCGCTGCCGATGCCGAGCGAAACGGTGTGGCTGTGCGAGAGGCCCGAGCCGGTGAGGACGGCATCCTGCCAGTCGGTATTGGGATAGAGGTCGGGATCCTTGCCCATGTTCTTGCGGTAAAGCGCCATCGACTCGTCGTCGTAGGTCGGGGCGTTGCCGTCTTGCAGGTTCATGGCGTTGGTCAGCTCGCGGTATTCGAGTGCGTTGACCGTTTCAGGCAGGTCGGTAGGCGACTGCCAGCCGACGGTTCCCTTGTAGGTGACGGTGAAGCGTTCGGTCGAGCTGCGTTTGGTCGTCACCAGAATGACGCCGTTGGCTGCGCGCGAACCGTAGATCGACGACGACGCTGCGTCTTTGAGGATGGAGATGGATTCGATGAGTACGGGATCGACGCTGTCCAGACTGCCCTCGATCCCGTCGATGAGCACCAGCGGGGCGGTCGAGCTGCCGCCGAACGAATTGATACCGCGGATGCGGATGGCACCACCGTCGGCACCCGGGGCGCCCGACGGCGTGGTGACGGTCACGCCCGGAGCCATACCCTGCAAGGCGACCGATGCCGAAACGACCGGACGCTTTTCGAAGGTCGAGGCATCGATCGTCGATACCGAACCCGTGACGTTGACTTTTTTCTGGGTGCCGTAACCGACGACGACGACATCGTCGATCTGTTCGCTGTCGCTTTGAAGAGCGATCTCGTAAAAGGTTTTCGAGGTGACCTCTACGGTCGCTTCCCGATACCCGATGTAGGAAACCGCCAGTTGTTGGCCTTGGGAGGCGTTTACGGTAAATTTACCTTCGGTGTTGGTCGTAGTTCCCCCCCCCTCGGGCCGGGCGTTCTGCATGACGATTACGGTCGCTCCGACCAGCGGCGCCCCTTCCGCATCGGTGACGATTCCGTTCACGGCGGTCTTTTGGGCGAATGCGACTACACTGAATGCAGAGAGACCGACTGCCAGCAGCAGTCTCGTTAACGGGTGTAGCAGTTTTTTCATTGGTGTAAGGTTAAATGGTAAGTGTTTAAGTTGGATTTCTTTCGTCCGTTTCTCGTCTCGGCAATTCGAGCAGGCTCGATTGCGCTCGGCTTAACGAAATGGTTCGTTTTCAACAGTCGTTTTCTCGCCATGGCAAAGCTCGCGCAAGCGCGGCTCTGCCCATTTGGCTTAGCGAAAACGTTGAATTTCTTTCGTCCATTTCCCGCCTCGGCAATTCGAGCAGGCTCGATTGCACTCGGCTTAACGAAATGGTTCGTTTTCAACAGTCGTTTTCTCGCCATGGCAAAGCTCGCGCAAGCGCGGCTCTGCCCATTTGGCTTAGCGAAAACGTTGGGTTGTCGTTCGAACAAGTGGGTCGAGGAGTGATCCGGCCGGGCTGCCCGACCCTCGGATCAGAGATTCATGCGGTGGTTCATTCGTCGGGTTTCGTTTTTTTTGAAAGTTTTAGGTTTGGTTGTCTACGGCCGTTTTTCCGCCTCGGCATAGCCCGAATTTCACTTGGTTTTGCGTTCGGCTTAACGAAAACGTTGTTAATGTTAACAAAAATAAATAAAGAATTTGTTTGTTGCAACACTTATCGAAAGAAAAAGATCATTTTCTATCTTTTTCGGAGTCGGGTATTTGGTTTCGATCGGAAACGGAATTCGTCCGGAGCGGCACGAGCCGTGGCGGGAAATGCGGAAAAATGAATAATGAAATCAGGGTTGCGTGCAGCCGGAAAGAACACGGGCGGCGAGGTGTCGCCGCGCCGCCCGCTTTGCCGCCGTCGGTCGGATGGCGTTATAGCATCAGCTCGATCTGCGGATGGTCTTGTTCGGAGTACCACATGTTCTCGACGGTCAGGCGCAGCGGCCTGTTCTGCGCAACGGTGGTCGTGACGGTCGAGAAGGGGTTGAGGATAAACGGATTCTGGCCCGGAAGCCGCAGAACGTACTGCACCGAGCTGTTGTTCGTCAGGCTCACCGTGCGGCGTCCCTTCGCATCGGTGTGGAGCACGCTCGTGCGCACCGATGCCGTGAAGAGGTCTTTCAGCAGTTGTTCGTCACCGGCGATCGTACCGAACGAGTAGGCCAGCGTGCGGCGCGCCTCGATGGCTTCGCGCAGCGCTTCGAGCGTGTTCTCCTTGGCGAAGATCAGCGTCATGTTGCGGCGGTGTCCCTGTGCGCGATAGGTTTCGGTCGCCGAGTCGTGGATGTCGGTGTTGGCCGAGACGAAGAGGTTTTTGGCGTGCGCCCGCGAAATGGCCTTGGGGTAGAACTCGCCGCCGTTCATGATTTCGATGCCGTCGATCAGCCCTTCGCCGTAGGCCGCGACCTCGAATTCGGGGTGTTCGAGACTTTTGCGGCGCCAGCCCGGGTGGTTGTGCATCACCAGCGCTCCCTGCGCCTTGGCGTTGCGCAACGATTGCAGGGCGTCGGCGGCGTAGATCGCATTGTTGTCGGTGGTGAAAAGCGCGTTGTAGTGACCGTAGGCGACCGGTTCGCGGGTGATTTCCGCGCCCGGAATGATCGTGATGCCGTACTTCGCGGCCGTCTCCTGCGCCAGCTTTACCGGGAAGTTCAGGTCGGACCGGATTCCCTGCTCGTCGGCCGGTTTGGCGATGATGTTGTAATTGACAGGTTCGGTGCCTTCCGGAACGTAACCTTTGAGGAAGTTGAGCATCTTGCCCTCGTGGCGGCGGTACTCCACGTGTTCGGTGATGGCCAGCACGTCCAGACCGTCGTACCACGCTTCGCGGACGCGGAATTCGGGCGTGCAGTCGCCGTCCGAGTAGATCGAATGGGTGTGCAGGTCGGCCTTGTAGACGGTGTAGCCGCCCACTTCGGGCAGTACGAACTCGACGCGCTGCGGGGCGATGCGCAGCGAGTGGCGCGTGATGTCGGGATTGGCGGAGTCGGTGTAGTAGTGTTGTCCGGTCGCGGTGAACGTCGCCGTCAGGGCAGCGCAGAAGAAGAGAAGTTTTTTCATGGCATAGTAGTTATGGGTTGTTCTTTGCAAAGATAAGAAAAAATTCGAAACGATCCGGATTCCGGATCGTTTCGAATGGGAATGAGAAAGGTCTCTCTGCGATTTCCGCCTTTTCGTTCCCTTTCCGCAGGGCGGCGGTTCATCGCCGTGTACGGCGGCTCCGGCCGGCGGCGGGTCGCGGACCGGGGCGAATCGTTGGAACCATTTCGTTAAGCCGAGTGCAGAGCCGAACGAAGTTCGGGCTATGGCGAGGCGAGAAATGGACGAAAGAAATTCAAGGATATTCGTCTCCGGTGTGATTCATGAAACAGGGGAGTATCCGCGTCGCGGATACTCCCCTGTTTTTGCGTATTCGGGGCTCGGAACTACTTCGCGAAGCCCTTGCCGATGGCCAGAAAATCTTCGGCTTTGAGCGCTGCGCCGCCGATCAGACCTCCGTCGACGTCCTCCTTGGCGAAGATCTCGGCTGCGTTGGACGGTTTGCACGACCCGCCGTAGAGGATCGGGCACTCCTCGGCCGCTGCGCCGAACTTGGCGGCCAGTACCTTGCGGATGTAGGCGTGGATCTCCTGCGCCTGCTCGGCCGTCGCGGTCTTGCCCGTGCCGATGGCCCATACGGGTTCGTAGGCGATGACCAGCTTGCCGAACTGTTCCGGCGTGAGGTTGTAAACCACCTCTTCGATCTGCGCCTTCACCACGTCGAAATGTTTGCCGGCCTCGCGCTCGTCGAGGTTCTCGCCTACGCAGTAGATCGGAACGAGGTCGTTGGCATAGGCCTGCTCCATCTTGCGGTTGAGCGTCTCGGAGGTCTCGCCGTAGTACTGGCGGCGCTCCGAGTGGCCCAGGATCACGTACTTGCAGCCCAGCGCCGCGATCATCGACGCGGCTACTTCGCCCGTGTAGGCCCCTTTGGCCTCGGCGGCGCAGTTCTGGGCGCCGACGGCGATTCCCGTCCCTTCGAGCGTCTTGCTCACCTCCGACAGGTGCGTGAAGGGAGGACATACGATGAACGACACGCAGTCGCATACGGTGTGCTTGCCTGCTGCGACCTGTTTGGCCAGTTCTACGCCTTCGGCAGGCAGGGTATTCATTTTCCAGTTGCCTGCTACGATCTTCTTTCTCATTGCTGTGATTTTTTAAGTTTATGATTGTAACGGATGATTGTCAGGTATCCCGCCAGCGCCGAGACGACGATGAAGAGCAGCAGCGATCCCCACACCCGCCGTTCGAACGGTGCGCCGTACCAGAGCAGGACGGCGCCGGTCACGGCCGGCAGGATCGGGAAGCTGTTGACCCACCACGTCACGGCGAAGGCGTTGAGCACCTTCGTGCGCTTGATGACGTCGACGGGCAGGACGATGAAGCGGACCCAGTACCACCCCAGCAGTGCCAGCAGCACCCAGCGTGCCGTCGCCGGTGCGATCCAGCCCCGCAGGGCCAGCAGCGTGGCGGCGACCGCCGCGGCGGCCAGTGCGAGCAGGAGTTTGCGTGTACGGTCCATCGTCGGCTCGCGCGGTTATTCTGCGGCGGGGGCGCACCAAGCCTTCACCTCCTCGATCGAGGGGGCTTTCAGTCCCAGTTTGTTCTTTTTGTTGAAGCCGCACAGATCGTTGAAAAACTTCCCTGCCGGCAGCTTGCGCAGCGCGTCGACGGTCAGGTAGCCCATCTTCTGAATGACGGGAATCCACTCGGCCGGCACGCCGATGGCGGCGTAGGCTTCGTCGGGGTCGCGCTGCACCTTCTTTTCGGGGCGCATCTGCGGGAAGAAGAGCACGTCCTGAATCGACGACTGTCCGGTGAGGAACATCGTCAGACGGTCGATTCCGATGCCCATGCCCGAACACGACGGCATACCGTATTCCAGGGCGCGCACGAAATCCATGTCGATGAACATCGCCTCGTCGTCGCCCTTCTCCAACAGCCGCAGCTGTTCCTGAAAACGTTCCAGCTGGTCGATCGGATCGTTCAGCTCCGAGTAGGCGTTGCACAGCTCCTTGCCGTTGACGAAGAGTTCGAACCGCTCCGTCAGATCGGGGTTGTCGCGGTGGCGCTTGCACAGGGGCGACATCTCGATCGGATAGTCGCAGACGAACGTCGGCTGGATGAGCTCCTCCTCGCAGTACTGGCCGAAGATGGCGTCGATGAGCTTGCCTTTGCCCATCGTCTCGTCGACTTCGACGCCCAGCCGCCTGCACGCTTCGCGCAGCTGCTCCTCGGACTGGCCGGTGATGTCGTAGCCGGTCTTTTCGCGGATGGCTTCGGTCATCGTCACGCGGCGGAACGGCGCCTTGAACGAGACGGCCTTGCCGTCGATCGTAAGGTCGGTCGTCCCGTTGGCGGCCAGCGCCACATGTTCGAGCATCTGCTCGGTGAACTCCATCATCCACAGGTAGTCCTTGTAGGCGACGTAGATCTCCATGCAGGTGAATTCGGGGTTGTGCGTGCGGTCCATGCCCTCGTTGCGGAAGTTCTTGCCGAACTCGTAGACCCCTTCGAAACCGCCCACGATGAGTTTTTTGAGGTAGAGCTCCGTGGCGATGCGAAGGTAGAGGTCGACGTCGAGCGAGTTGTGGTGCGTGATGAACGGCCGCGCCGAGGCGCCGCCCGGAATGGGTTGCAGAATCGGCGTTTCGACTTCGAGATACCCCTTCGCGTTGAAGAACTCGCGCATAGCCGCCATGATCTTCGAGCGCTTGACGAAGACTTCGCGCACCTGCGGATTGACCGCCAGATCGACATAACGCTGGCGGTAGCGCACTTCGGGGTCGGTGAAGGCGTCGAATGTCTGCCCGTCCTTCTCCTTGACTACCGGCAGCGGCCGCAGCGACTTGGAGATGACGGTCAGCCGCCGGCAGTGTACCGACGTTTCGCCCGTCTTGGTGACGAAGGCGAAGCCCTCGATCCCCACGAAATCGCCGATGTCGAGCAGTTTCTTGAAGACGGTGTTGTAGAGCGTCGGGTCGCCCTCGGGGCAGATGTCGTCGCGGCGGATGTAGACCTGGATGCGGCCCGTGTGATCCTGCAATTCGAAGAACGAGACGCTGCCCATGATGCGGCGCGACATGATGCGGCCGGCGATGCGCACGTCGGCGAAATTCCCCTTCGCCTCGTCGTATCCGTCGAGAATTTCCCGTGCCGTGGCCGTGACGTCGAAGCGTGCGGCGGGGTAGGGGTCGATGCCCAGTTCCCGCAGTGCGGCCAGCGACTGGCGGCGCAGTTGCTCCTGTTCGCTGAGTTCGATTGCCATATTCTGTTTCGATTTTGTTTTACCTGTTATTAAATACCCTACAAAGTTACGAAAAATATTCGGAATTGTTCCGTTCCGCGTCGCAGGGGTTTCGGTCCTCGGTTCCGTACGGCGGCTTTTATGCCCGCCTCCGCCTCTTTTCCGGGAGGGGCGGCCGGCGGATCCGCCCGATGCAGCGGTATGCCCGCAGCATCGCCCAGCCGGTGAGCGCCCCTACGGCCGCTCCCAGCAGCAGGTCGACGGGGAAGTGCTTGGCCAGATAGATGCGCGAATAACAGATCAGAAGCGTCGCCGCGACCATCAGGAACGTGAACCAGCGCCGGCGGATCTCCGCTGCCGAAAGCACCAGCAGTGCCACGACGGTGGCGGCGTGCGACGACACGGTGCCGAATTTCCCGCCCAGCACCCCTTCGGGGACGTGGACGATGCCGGGCGTCGCATGGCCTTCGAAACGCCAGCGCATCAGTGTGTCGGGCGCGATCTCCAACCCTTCGAGCGAGGGGGTGAACATCGGCCGCCAGCGGGGTGGGAAATCGGCCCACAGCCCTTTGAGCGGGCCGGAATGCTTGAAGATGCCGGCCGCCATGTCCGCCAGCACGATCGCCAGCACGATCGCCGCGGCGAAGAGCAGCGTGCGGCGCCACCCTTCCCGCCGCCAGACGAGCCAGAGAATCAACGCATAGAGCGGCAGCCACATCGCGGTGCCCGAAACGAGGATCATCAGACGGTCCATCACGGGGCCGCCGTCGAAATTGAGCGCCAGGAAGAGCGCGTGGTCGAAGGTGTAGAGCGGAATCATCGCAGGATCAGAATTGGAAGTAGATGAAGGGTTGGATGTTGCTCGACTGGATCTGCATGACGCCCCATGCCACGGAGGCGAGCAGCAACACCTGCACCCAGAAGGGCGAGGCGACCACCGCGCGGCGTGCCGCGGCGTCGGCGCGGCCGGGGAGCATGTGCAGCAGATAACCCAGCCCCACGAGGGCGAAGACGCCGCCGTAACCGGCGAGCATCTGGGGCAGCAGCTGCAAGTGGAAATTGTCGGTGATCTGATGCAGCATCAGCTGCACGGTGCGCATCGAATCGGCGCGGAAGAGCAGCCAGCCGAAGCAGACCAGGTGGAAAGTCACGAGGATACCGGCCAGTCGGCTGAGCGGGTGCATCTGGTATCCCGAGACTTTGGCGCCGGGGACGACCGAGAGCCAGAGCTTGTGCAGCGCCAGCGCTACGCCGTGCAGCGTCCCCCACAGCACGAAGCGGATCGCCGCGCCGTGCCACAGCCCGCCGAGAACCATGGTGACGAGCAGGTTGAAATAGGTGCGCAGGCGCCCCTTGCGGTTGCCGCCCAGCGAGATGTAGAGATAGTCGCGGAGCCACATCGAGAGCGAGATGTGCCACCGCCGCCAGAATTCGGTGATCGTGGCCGAGTGGTAGGGGGCGTCGAAGTTCTTCGGGAAGCGGAAGCCCAGCAGCAGTGCCAGGCCGATGGCCATGTCCGAATAACCCGAGAAGTCGCAGTAGATTTGAAGGGCATAGCCGTAGACGGCTGCCAGACACTCCATGCCCGAATAGAGCGCAGGGTCGTCGAAGATGCGGTCGACGAAGTTGAGCGAGATATAGTCCGAGATGACGGCCTTCTTGAACAGACCGATGGCGATGAGATAGATGCCCGTGCCGAACATCTCGCGCGAGACGGCGATCGGGTTCTGACGGATCTGCACCAGAAAGTCGCGGGCGCGGACGATCGGGCCTGCGACCAGCTGCGGAAAGAACGAGAGGTAGAAGAGGTAGTCGCCCCAGCGGTCGACGGGTTTGAGCGAACCGCGGTAGATGTCGATCGTGTAGCTGAGCGACTGGAACAGGAAGAACGAGATGCCGACGGGCAGGAAGATGTTCTGGAATTCGAGGAATCCCGCGCCGAAGAGGTCGCGGGCGATCTCGATGAAGAAATTGGTGTACTTGAAGTAACCCAGCACGGCCAGATCGGCCGCGATGCTCAGCGCCACGAGCGCCCGTTGGGCGCGCCGCGAGCTCACGTGCGCGATAGCCCGCCCGATCCAGAAATCGCTGACGGAGACCCCGACGAGCAGCAGCAGGTAGATGCCGCTCGACTTGTAGTAGAAGTAGAGCGAGAAGGCGATGACGTACCAGATGCGCAGCGCCGGCGTACGCCGCATGAAGCCGTAGAAGAAGGCGAACGCGGCGAAGAGAAAGAGGAAGAGCCCGCTGCTGAAAAGCATCGGCGCCTGCGGATCGTAGCTCAGCAGCGGCAGGACGCGGTCGATTATCTCGCGGAGGCTCTCCATCGGTTCAACGGGGTTCGATCGGTTGCGGACGGAGGTTCATCGTCTCGTCGAGCGCTGCGATTTTCGAGCTGTCGAGCACCGGTTCGGGCAGTGCGGCCTGTTGCCGCTGGCGCAGGATCGCGGCTACGCGGGCATCCAGCGCATCGACCAGCGCATAGGCCACCTGACGGCCGCCGGCGTAGTTGATATGGGTATAGTCCTTGCCCGCCCAGCCGTTGGCGACGAAACGTTCCATGCCGCCCTGCGCCCGCATGGCGTCGTAGACCGACCAGAAAGCGGCGCCTGTGGCACGGGCTGCGCGGCGTTGCCAGTCGACCATCGCCGGCGCCGACGACATCGGGGCGAATCCCGTGTCGGACTTCACCGAACGGTCGCTGGTCGAGAGCACCAGCACTGCCGCCTCGGGGAAACAGCTGCGCACGAAGGCGATCATCTTCTCCACGCGGGCGGCGTAGGCCGAGTAGTTGGTGACCCCCTCCTGCATGATGTTCAGTCCGTATTGCAGGATGACCAGATCGTACTCCGCGAAGGCGTCGATCTGGGCGTTGACCGAGGGGTTTGTGCCGAAGAGCGCCTGTCCGTTGTTGCTGCGGATCGAGTAGTTGTCGACCGTCACGCCCGCCGCGTCCTCGAACTGTACGCCGTAACCGGTGAATCCAGCTCCGCCCCGTACGACGCGGAGGGCGAGCGATGCGACCGGCGCCCGTACGACGATCTGACGGAGGGCTTCCGACGCCGGTATGTCGAAGGTGTGGTGCAGCGAATCGTTGAGCGTGAGTTCCAGCCGGCTCGGCTCTCGGCTGATGAAGAGCAGCCGCGCCACGCCGCAACGGTCGAGGCGGCGGCGGAAGTCGCTGCCCGTCCAGCGCACCGTCGCACCGTCGGCGGGGCGGCAGAGCCAGCCCGAAACGGAGTAGTCGCCGCGCAGCGCCTCGGGCGTAGTGCGGCGCTGCATGATGTTGTAGGAGTTCCATCCCGCCGAACGGGTGCCTACCGTGCGGCGGTAGCCTGTCAGGGGCGAGGACATCGGCGCGAAACCGCAGCCGCGGCCGCCGTAGCGCAGTTGCAGCTGTTCGCGCAGGTCGGCCGTGAGGATGTCGCCCTCGATGAACGAGTCGCCCAGTACGGCGATGCGCACGGGTGTGCGGCGGGCGGTGTCGGCCAGTCGCGCGCAGAAGCGGTACAGGGGGCCGTCGGCGAGCGTATCGAAATCTTCGATCGGGGTGAGCGTCGTCAATAACCGTGCGGTATCGCCCGTAGGAGGCTCCGTCGGCGGTTCGCTGTCGGCGGGCGTCCATTCGAAAGCGAGCTGCGGTGCGGCGGACAGCGTGTCGGCGGCAGGCGGCTCCGCTGCGATCGAATCGGCCGGCAGGGGCGCTTCGCCGGCGTCGAGCTGCCCCGCGAAGCGGTGGAAGTCGCCCGAGAACTCGTCGTCGAGCTCCGGCAACGTCTCGTCCGCTGCTTCCTTGTCGTCGAAACGGAGAACGTCCGAGAGGATGTTGGCCCGGCGGAGCGGAATGCCGCAGATCGTCTGCGGCGGGATGAAGGCGACGCAGACGAGCACTGCGATCAGTGCGGCGGCCGCCTGGAAACTGCGTCGGGTGTAATCCTGCGGGGCCATTCAGTCGCGGTTGTTGCCTCGTCCGAGAATCAGCATGGCGTAGTAGAGCACCGTGGCGATGGCGCTCAGCGCGGCGACGAGATAGGTGCGTGCCGCCCACGTCAGCGCTTCGCGCGCCTGCGCCAGTTCCGCGCCCTGCATCGTGCGGCTCGATTCGAGCCATGCCAGCGCACGCTCCGAAGCGTTGTACTCGACCGGAAGCGTCACGATCGAGAAGAGCGCCGATACGGCGATCAGTCCCACGCCGATCCAGCAGACCCACGCATTGTCGGTCGTGGCGAGCAGGATCATGCCCGCGATGAGGACGAACGTCGCGGCGCGGGCCGAGAAGTTGACGATCGGAACCAGTTGCGAACGCAGTTCGAGCGGAGCGTATCCCCGCGCATGCTGCACGGCGTGGCCGCATTCGTGGGCTGCGACGGCCGCCGCCGCGACGCTGCGCGAGGCGTAGACCGAGTCGCTCAGATTGACGGTCATCGTCTGCGGGTTGAAATGGTCGGTCAGGTGACCCGCCACATGGGTGACCTTCACGTTGCGGATACCGTTGTCGCGCAGCATCTTTTCGGCTACCTCGGCGCCCGTCAGCCCGCCTGGGAAGGGCACCCGGGCGTATTTGGCGAAGACCGACTGCAAACGGGCCTGTACGATCCAGCCCACGATGCCGATCACGATAATGAGAATCCACGAACCCATCGTTCCGGCCGACATGCCGTAGAAGAATCCGCTCGGGTGGCCGTAGTATCCGGCCTGGATAAGGTGTGCGAGTAACATTTTTTTCGGTTTTTAGGATTTGCGATGAACGTAGTACTGGCACGCCTGCTGCGAGGGCATCAGTACGATTTCATTAACGTTCATATGCGCCGGTAATTGTGCGATCCATGCGATCGCTTCGGCTATGTCGTCGCCCGTGAGGGGCTCGACGCCCCGATAGACGTTGTCGGCAGCCGTGCGGTCGCCGTGGAAGCGTACCACCGAGAATTCGGTCTCGACCATGCCGGGACGCACTTCGCTCACCTTGATGCCGTGCGAGAGCAGGTCGGCGCGCATCGATTGCGAAATGGCGTGCACGGCGTGCTTGGTGGCGCAGTAGACGGCGCCGTTCTCGTAGGGTTCGGTGCCGGCGATCGAGCCGATGTTGACGATGTGCCCGCCGCCCGCGGCGATCATCTTGCGCGCGACGATCTGCGAGACGTAGAGCAGCCCCTTGACGTTGGTGTCGATCATGGCGTTCCAGTCGGCCGTCGACCCGCGGTCGAGGTGCTCGAATCCGGCGGCCAGACCGGCGTTGTTGACCAGCAGGTCGATCCGCTCCAACCCGTCGAGCGCCGCATGGCACGCCGCTTCGTCGCGGATGTCGAACGCGAGCGTGCGGCACCCGCCGCCCGCCGCCTCGATTTCGCGGCGCAGCGCGTCGAGCCGTTCGGCGCGGCGGCCGGTGGCCGCGACGTCCCACCCGTCGGCCGAAAGCCGCAGGGCCGTGGCGCGTCCGATGCCCGAAGTCGCGCCCGTGATGAGTGCCTGTTTTTTCATATAACGCGGTATGTTGCTGCAAAAATAGGAAAAATTGTGTTACTTTGCATGAAATTTAACCGTGAAGATCGCTGTCGTTTGAACCTCGAATTTTTCATAGCGCGCCGCACCGCCCGCACCTCGCCGGAGAACCGGCCCGGGGTGATGTCGCGCATCGCCGTGGTTTCGGTGGCCGTATCGGTGGCCGTGATGCTCGTGGCGCTGGCCGTGATCCTCGGTTTCAAACGCGAGGTGACGGCCCGCATGGTGGGCTTTTCGGCGCCGGTCGAGGTGATCGACGGCGCCGGGATCTACGCCGCGGAGTCGCGGCCCGTCGCGGCGACTGCACGGTTCGAGGCGTTGCTGCGCACCGTCGACGGCGTGCAGCGGGCGACGCCCTATGCCGTCAAGAGCGGGATCGTGCGCACGCGCGATGCCATGGAGGGCGTGGCGCTCAAAGGGGTGGACGGCTCCTACGACTGGTCGTTTTTCGCCGGCCGGCTCACCGAAGGGAGGCTGCCGCGCGTAGGCGATTCGCTGCGTACGAAGGAGCTGCTGCTCTCCGCACGCACGGCGCGCCTGCTGGGCGTACATGCGGGCGACAAGGTGGAGATGCTCTTCGTCGCCGGCGACGAGAGGCCCCGCCGCGACCGGTTCAAGGTGTCGGGACTCTATTCGACGGGGATGGAGGAGTTGGAGCGCACGGCGCTGACCGACCTGCGCAACGTGCAGCGGTTGTCGGGGTGGTCGTCCGGCGAGGTTTCGGGATACGACCTCTTCCTCGGCGACGTGCGGCAGGCAGACCGGCTGGCCGAAGCGGTCAACGACGCCCTGCTGCGTTCGGATCTGCCGGAGACCGACGGCGTCGTGGCCGTGAGCGTCGGCGAGCGCTATCCGGCGGTCTTCGACTGGTTGAAGGCGCACGACGTCAATGCGGCGGTCGTCATCGCAGTGATGGTGGCCGTGGCGTTTTTCAACATGGCTTCGGCGCTGCTGATCCTGGTGCTGGAGCGCACGCGGATGATCGGGCTGTTGAAGGCCATGGGGATGGAGAACCGCCGTATCCGTCGCATTTTCCTCTACCGCGCGGCCTTCATCGTGGGGCGCGGCCTGTTGTGGGGCAATCTGGCGGCGGGTTTGCTGTGCTGGTTCCAGGCGCGTTTCCACCTGCTCCGGCTCGACCCGGCGGGATACATGCTCTCGGAGGTTCCCGTGGCGGTGAGCGCGGGGTGGTGGCTGGCAGTCGACGTCGCGGCGGCGGGAGCGATTCTCGCGCTGTTGCTCGTCCCCGCTGCGTTCGTGGCCCGTATCCGCCCCGACGAAGCGATCAAAACCGATTGATTATGAAACCGTACGATACCGAACTGAGTAAAAAGGAGGAGGTGCGGGCGATGTTCGACAACATCGCACCGGCCTACGACCGCCTGAACCATACCCTTTCGCTGAGCGTCGACCGCATCTGGCGGCGGCGCGTGGTGCGCATCGTCGGGCGGCTGCATCCGCGCCGCGTGCTCGACATGGCCACCGGCACGGGCGATCTGGCGGTGATGATGGCGCGCAGCATTCCGGAGGCCCATATCAAGGGCGTCGACTTGTCGGAGGGGATGCTCGACGTGGCGCGCCGCAAGGTCGCCGCGCGGGGATTGGAAGAGCGCGTGACGCTCGAAGCGGGCGACGCCGAGACGGCGGTGGCGGCGGCCGGATCGGTCGATGTGGTGACCGTGGCCTTCGGCGTGCGCAACTTCGGAGATCTCGGGCGGGGGCTCGCCGAGCTGTCGCGGGCGCTGCGGCCGGGCGGGCGGATCGTCATTCTGGAGTTTTCGACGCCCACGATGCCGGTTTTCGGACGGCTCTACGACTGGTATTCGCATCGGGTGCTGCCCCGTATCGGGGGCTGGCTGTCGCACGACCGGCAGGCTTACGATTACCTGCCCCGTTCGGTGGACGAATTTCCGCAGCCGGAGGAGTTCCTGACGATTCTCGCCGCAGCGGGGTTCCGCGATTGCCGTGCCCGGAGCCAGAGTTTCGGCATCGCACAGATTTATACCGCCGAGAAGTGTTGAAGCGGCTGCATATCCTCTGCCTGGCGCTGCTGGCCGCCGCGACGCTCGGCGGCTGCCATCGTTATCTGGCGCGCGAGGTCAGAATCGTGCCGAAGGATGTCGAGACCTACGGTTCGGCCGGTGCGGACGTGACGCTGCATGTCGCCAATCGAGGCGGCCGTCCGCTGCGGTTCGAAGCGGCGGCGCTGTCGCTCGCCTACGACGGCGGCGAAGTGTTGCGCGCCACGTTGCGCGATACGGTGACGGTGGCGTCCGGCTGGGAGGGCGACGTGCGGATGCGTTGCCGGCTGCGTGTTCCCGACCGTGCGGCGCTCTATGCCGTGCAGCGGAAGTTGCAGCGTGCCGAGACGCAGCGCATGACGGTCTCCTTCGCGCTGCGGCTGCGCGTGGGCGACGCCGTGAAAAAAATCGGTCGGCGCCGGATGCCGTTGTCGGATTTTTTGAATACCTTTGGCCTGAGGCCCGAAGATTTACTAACGGATTCCGAATGATGAAAACAATTTTTTCGATCTTGCTTCTTTCGCTGGCGGCGGCGACGGCCGCAGAGGCCCAGTCGCTCGAAGCGTTCAAACAGCGGCTTGTCGAGCCGGACAGCGGCGCCCGCGTCGAGATTCACGAGGCGCCCGACGCGGCGGCGGCATTCTCGGCAGCCTCGCGCAGCGCCGCCGAAAAACGGCATAGCGGCTGGCGCATCAATCTCTACACCAGCAACGGGCAGAATGCCCGCTTCGAAGCCGAGGAGGTGAAGAAGAGCTTCGAGGAGTCGTTTCCGGGCGTGAGCGTCGACATGGTTTACGATATTCCCTATTTCAAGGTTTCGGCGGGCCGATGCGTCACCTCCGAGGAGGCGATCATGCTGCTCGAACGTGTGCGCGCGAAGTTCCCCAAAGCCTTTCTGATGCGCGAGACGCTGACGGCGGCCGATCTGCTCGAAGAGAATCCGGAGGCTGCGGCGCCGCAGAGTCCCGACGGGACGGAGGATGTTCCGACGGCCGAACCTGCCGCCGCGACGCCCGACGAATGAAATTCGAGGCTTTTTGTAACCGGCTCGTATCCGATTCCTGCGTTTTTCGCGGTTGGCGGGCGAAGGCGAAACGGGTCGGGCAGCAAAACGAACCTCGCATCTCCGTCGTGAAGCCCCTCTTCGGAGGGGATTTTCGTCTCTTTGCATTCGGCCGGACGGGTTGCACCGATGTTGATGCGTGAAATTCGCGTTTTGGAGAGTGTCCCGTTGCCTGCCTCCGGCAGGAATCGTACGAGCTCCGGCAGAAAAGGGTGTCCCGCCGCATACGGCGGAGTGGATTGCCGGCATCGTCGGTCGGGGTCGAGACCGCAGCGCGGCCGAACGGGAAGGGAGAGGCTTGCGGCGGAGAGCCGTTTGCGACGGCGGACGGTTCCGGTTCGTTCATAGAGGGTGGAAGGTCGGCGGTAATGCGTTTGTTACCAATATATTGCAATTCTGGAAACCGCCGGTTTCGCGTGAAAATAAGATTTTTAATTTTTTCTTTTGATTATCTCCGGCTATTGGATATATTTGCAGCGATTAACCATCTTTAATTCATTCTTATCATGAAAAAAATCTATGCTTTCATCGTTGTAGTCGCTGCCGCTGCGATGGTATCGTGCGCAGGTAACGCGAACAAGCAGGCTGCCGCCGAGGCAGAGACCGTCGAGGTCGCTGTCGAGGAGGTTTCGGAGTGCTGCGGCGAGTGCGCGGATTCGGTCAAGGCCGATTCCTGCTGCAAGGCCGAGGCTGCTGTCGAAGTCGTTGAAGCTGCAAAATAATTATTCCGGAGAGGTTGAATTTTTTCTTCCATTTCTCGCCTCGGCAATTCGAGCAAGCTCGATTGCGCTCGGCTTAACGGAATGATTAGTTATTAGTGCAGAGTTGCGGGGCGGATGAAATCCGTCCCGCTTTTTTATGCGGCTGCCGATGAAAAAGCGGAGTTTCAATCTTTTGAAACTCCGCTTCGGGTATCGGTGCCGAATCCGTCAGTTGATGGCCTTGCGGTCGAGCGCGTTCTCTTCGGTATCCATTTCGTCCTGCAAATGTACCATCTGGATAGCCGCCGCCGCCGCTTCGTCGCCCTTGTTTCCCAGCCGGCCGCCCGAACGGTCGAGCGCCTGTTGCAGGTCGTTGGTCGTGAGCACGCCGAAGGCGATGGGCATGTTCCATTGCAACTGCAACTGCATCACGCCCTGCGTCACGCCCTGGCAGACGAAATCGAAATGGCGCGTATCTCCCTGAATGACGCATCCGAGTACGATCACGGCGTCCACGTCGGTGTATTCCGCGAAAAACTGGGCCCCCAGCGACAGTTCGAACGTCCCCGGAACATACTTGATCTGGATGTTGTGTTCGGGGCATCCGGCGCTGCGCAGCGTATGCACGGCGCCGCTGAGCAGTCCTTCGGTCACTTCGGGATTCCACTCGGCCACGACGATACCGAATTTCATCTCTTCGGCCGACGGCAGCGGGGAGTTGAGTTGCGACAGGTTGCGGTGCTTGGTTGCCATCGTTCGTTAGAGACTGTTGATGTATTTTTCGATGTCGCGCGCTTCGAAGGAGCTCGGATAGGCGGTCGCGATACGCTCGAAGCACTCCTTCGCCTTGGCGGTGTCGCCCAGCGCCTTGTAGGCGCGGCCGGCCTTCATCAGGAAGATCGGAGCCGTCGCGTTGTTGTCGGCGGCCTCGACGGCCTTCTCGAAGAACTTCACGGCTTCCTTGTAGTTGCCTTCGTCGACGGCGATGTCGCCCTGCAAACCGTAGTTCTGCGCATTGACGACGGATCCCGGAATGCCCTTCACCGGCGTGTATTTGGCCAGATAGGCTGCGGCGTTCTTCAAATCGCCCTCTTTGAGGTAGCAGATGCCGGCGTAGTGCTTGGCCAGATTGCCTGCGGGGGTCGAGCCGTAGCGCTCGATCACTTCGAGAAAGCCTGCGCCGTTGTCGTCGCCGTTGAGCGCGACCGTATAGTCGGCGTCATCGGCTTCGAATTTATTCTGCGCCTGTGCGAGCAGTTCGGCGGCCTTCTCGTGACGCGGTTTGCTGACGAGATTGCGGTAGCCGACCCAGAGGCCGCCCAGCAATACCAGTACGATCAGCCCCAGCGTGAGCGCCTTTCCGTTTTTCTCGAAAAAAAGTTCGGTGCGGCTCATTGCGATGCCGATGCTCTCCTCGGTCGAATTCGCTGCATTCTGAATTTTTGCCATAGTCGTTATCTTAGTTTTTATTTTTCTGCGATTCAAAGCACAAAAATACATTTTTTTGTCCAATATCCACACTTTATGCTGGTATTTTTTTCGATTTTTCGTACCTTTGGAGGCGAACCGCCTTCCCGCGCACGCGACGTGCCGTGCGCGATCGGGATTCGGCGGGAAGGCCGCAGCTATGTATCTCAAACGATTGTCGCTCATCAATTTCAAGAATATCGGTCAGGAGGAGTTTCCGCTGACCCCGGGGATCAATTGTTTCGTGGGCGACAACGGGGCGGGCAAGACCAATTTCATCGACGCGATCCACTACCTGTCGATGTGCAAGTCGGCCTTCTCGATGACCGATACGCAGAGCGTGCGTCACGGCGAGGAGTTTTTCCTGCTCGAAGGGAGTTACGAACGGTCGGACGGACGCGGCGAACAGATCGTCTGCTCGTTCGCCCGTCGGGGCGGCAAGACGCTCAAACGCAACGGCAAGGAGTACGACCGCCTGTCGGATCATGTAGGGCTGGTGCCCGTCGTGATCGTCTCGCCTGCCGATACGGCGCTCGTGAGCGATGCCGCCGACGAACGGCGCCGCTATCTCAACGGGTGCATTTCGCAGCTCGACCGGGGGTATCTTTCGGCCGTGATGCGTTACAACGCCGTGCTGTCGGAACGGAACCGCTATCTCAAAGTCGGCTCCGACGAGGATATGCTCTCGATCTACGACCGGCAGTTGGCCGAACACGGGCAGGCGATCTATGAGAAGCGGAAAGCGTTCGCCGAACGGCTGCAACCCCTCGTCGGCGAGTACTACGCCCTGTTGTCGGGTCGGCGCGAACAGGTGGAGCTGACCTACCGTTCGGAGCTGGCCGAGGCCCCTTTCACGGAGTTGTTGCAGCGTGCGCGGCAGCGCGATCTGGCGAACCAGTTCACCACCGCGGGCATCCACCGCGACGACCTGGTGCTGCGCATCGACGGCTATCCGCTGCGCAAGTACGGTTCTCAGGGGCAGCAGAAGTCGTTCCTCGTGGCATTGAAACTGGCGCAGTACCGCATCGTCGGTGCCGACAAGGGGGAGAAGCCCATCCTGCTGCTCGACGATCTGTTCGACAAGCTGGACATGGGGCGTGTCGAACAACTCATCAAACTGGTGTCGGGGGAGGAGTTCGGGCAGATCGTTATTACCGACTGCAACAAGGTTCGGTTGGAGACCATTCTCGGGCGGCAGGGCGGCGACTATCGCCTCTACGTGGTGGCGAACGGGGAGATTGCGAAATAAGACCTGCGGCCGTGCGGCGCCATGCTCCGGTCGTGTGCAGGATGCCGCACGGGAGGTGGACGGCATGAATTTGAGGTACTTCGAGCGCAGAACCGAAGTTGTTCGGGCTTATGTCCGGGCGGAAAACGGCTGCGAGGAGACAAACCATTTCGTTAAGCCGAGTGCAGTCGAACTTGCTCGAATTGCCGAGGCGAGAAATGGACGAAAGAAATTCGACGTTTTCGTTAAGCCAAATGGGCAGAGCCGCGCTTGCGCGAGCTATGCCATGGCGAGAAAACGACTGTTGAGAACGAACGGATAACAGACGATGAGACGGACCAAAGCGATGTTGATGGGCGACCTGCTCGAAGAGTTTTTCGCGCGTCCCTATGTGGCGGCGAAGGTCGCCGAAGGGCGGTTGCCCGATACGTGGCGTGAGGTGGTGGGCGACGCCGTGGCGAATCTCACGACCGATTTGCGGTTGGAGAATCGGATTCTCTATGTCCGGTTGCAGTCGAGCGTCGTAAGGCAGGAGTTGTTCTATCAGCGCGAGGCGCTGCGCGACCGTATCAACGAGGTTTCGAAGGTGCGGCTGGTCAATGCCGTCATCGTCAAGTAAGGCGGGATGCGTCCGCAGAGAAAACGGTCGGGAGCGTGCACATGCCGCTCCTGACCGCTTTTTGTTCGGCCGGATTTCGACCCCTCGGGCGAACGATCCGTTCGCCGAGGTTTGCTCCGGACTCCGGATTCCGCTTCCGCGGAAGTCCGTCCTGCCTCCTGCAAGACGGCATCCATAGGGAAAACAGAAAGACCGCACTGCGAAGTGCGGCCTTTCTGTTTGTAAGCATGCGTGCCGCTTATTTGATTACGACGACGCGGTTGTTCTCGATGTTGCCGCTGAAAGGCTGAACCGTTGCACCGTAGCCCTTGACGATCAGGCGGTCGGCCTTCACGCCCTTGCTTTCGAGGTACTCGGCTACGGCCTGGGCACGCTCCTCGGAGAGCTTCTGGTTGTAGGCTGCGCTACCCGTCTCCTTGTCGGCGTAACCCGAAACGGTGAAGGTCTTGTCGGCCGGGCTTGAGTTGATCTCATCGGCTACGAGATCGAGCAGGATCTTGTTACGCTGCGACAGTGCGGCGCTGTTGATCTTGAAGAATGCGGGACATGCTCCGTTGACGAAGACCTCCTTCTTGCCCTTCGCATCCTGCAATGCCTTGTTGGCTGCGGCCAGCTGGTCTGCCAGCGACTTCTCGTTGTTGCGGGCTGCGGCCAGCGAACCTTCGAGCGCTGCGATAGCGGCCGTGTAGGCTGCGATGTCGGCGTCCGTATACTTCTGCGGCATCTGACGCTTCCAGTTGCGGTCGTTGAAGCGGTGCGTGAAACCCGCCGTCGCACTGTAAGCTACGGCATAGGCGCCGCCGCTGTTCAACGAGGCGGGCAGATCCTTCTCGCCGAAGAGCATACCTTTGAGTTCGATGTCGAGATCCCAGCCCTTGGCGATGCGGAACTTGTTCAGCAAACCGGCCGTGAAGGCGAGCTCCTGGTTGGTGCCGTAGCCCAGATCGTGCGCGCGGTCCGTGAAATCCATGGCCATGTAACCGAAGCCGACGAACGGAACGGCGTAGTAGGCGCGGTCTGCACGGTAGCCGCCCGCCCAGTTCGAGAAGTTGATCATCAGGTCGGTGTGCACGAACATATAGGGCGTGCGCTGCGTATTGCCGCCTAACTGCGAGATGTTACGGAAACGACCGCCGGCCAATTGCAGACGGGCACCGAATACAGGGTGGAACCACTTCGTGGCGGCGACGTTCACTTCGAAGCCGAGGCGGTCGCCGAAGCTGCCGGGCATGTCCTTGAAGACGAGGTTCGAGGTGCTCATCATCGACAGACCGCCGCCGAACGAGAGCTCCCAGTTATCCCAGAAACCGTTCGAAACGAACCCTCTGACGCTGGGGTACTTCGAAACCGACTGAACATCTTGAACTTCCATGACAACGACCTCTTCGCTGGTCTGGGCGTAACTGCCAGCAGCGAACAGTGCGGATACACACAAAAGGAATAATTTTTTCATAGTAATGAATATTTAAGTTAAACTCGATTCTCTCAAAGTTCGTGCAAATCGTGTGTGTGTTGTCTACGAAGTCACAGACTTTCTTGTACATTCATATTCTATGCAAAAATAGGTATTTTTATTTAAAAAAAGAATTTATTGCATTTTTTTGATCTGATAATAAGCGACAAAACGGAAGATATGGGGCGGAAGCGGAACTATCGGATAGCGTATCGGTCTTTTTGATCGGAATTCGTCCGTGCTTCGGATTCTTGCGGGAGAGTCCCCGTTCCGACCGGCGGTCGGGCCGGCGGAACCCTTCTGCCGGAATCGGGCCGGCGGGCGGAGGAGTTCGGCGGCAAGGTGGGGCGGGCCTTGCCGTCTGCGGGCTTCCATCCGGTCGTCGCGGGCGCGGAAAGGAGCGGAAAACGGATTCCCCCGTCCGGGCCGTATCGGCTCAGGCGGGGGAATCCGTTTCGTTCCGGCGCGGGGAATCAACCGCACTTCGAATAGCCGCACGAGACGCACGTGAGACAGCCGTTCTGGTAGACGAGCGTCTCCTGTCCGCAGCTCGGGCACTTCTCCTTGGATTTGGTGCCGTCGACGATATACTGTTTCAGCGCTCGCTCCACGCCGTTCTTCCACGTGTTGATCGTCTCGCTGTTAAGATGCAGCGACTCGATGAGCGATACCACGTTGTCGATGGGCATGCCGTGCCGCAGCACGCCGGAGATGAGCTTGGCGTAGTTCCAGAACTCCTCGTCGAACAGACGCGAAATGCCTCCCACGGTATTCGTGTAGCCGTAGCGGTCGGTGTATTGGAAATCGTAGCGCTTCTTGCCGTCGGCCTCGCGCACCTTGATGATGTTGCCTTTGGTGATCTTGCGCGGGATGTAGAGGGCGTCCTCTTCGAGTTTACCGGTGAAGATTTCGTAGGGGCGGCCGTCCATCAGGCCCACGAAGGCGATCCACTCCTCCTGTCCGTTCCTGAACCGCACGATGTCCGCAGGCAGCGACTTCGGGCGTTTGAGCGATCCGTCGGCAGCGCCTTTGTCGCCCCCTTTCTTCTTCTGTTTCTTGTCCAGCAGCACGCCTTCGCGGCAGCCGTCGCGGTAGACCGTGACGCCCTTGCAGCCGCATTCCCAGGCCGTGCGGTAGACGTCGGCCACCAACTCCTCGCTCACCTCGTTGGGAAGGTTGACCGTCACCGAGATCGAGTGGTCGACCCACTTCTGGATTGCGCCCTGCATCTTGACCTTGGCCACCCAGTCGATGTCGTTGGCCGTCGCCTTGTGGTAGGGCGACGCGGCGACGAGTTTCTCCAGCTCGGCATCGGAGATCGTGGCGAGCGTCGAGGTGTCGTGCCCGTTCACGCGCGCCCATTCCACGAAGTTGTGGTGGAAGACGTAGAACTCTTCGAACCGCTCGCCCGTGTCGTCCACGAAGGCGACCTTGACGTTGTGATCCGACGGGTTGATCTTGCGGCGGCGTTTGTAGACGGGACGGAAGACCGGTTCGATGCCCGACGTCGTCTGGCTCATGAGCGACGTGGTACCCGTGGGGGCGATCGTCAGCATGGCGATGTTGCGGCGTCCCGACTTGACCATCCGCTCGTAGAGCGCCGGATCGGCCTCGCGGATGCGGGCGATCATCGGGTTGTCGAGCTCGCGCGCGGCGTCGTAGAGCGGGAAGGCCCCGCGTTCTTCGGCCATCTCGACCGATGCGCCGTAGGCAGCCAGGGCCAGGGTTTTGTGCACCTCGACGGCGAATGCGACCGCTTCGTCCGAACCGTAGCGCATCCCCAGCGCGGCGATCATGTCGCCTTCGGCGGTGATGCCCAGGCCGGTGCGACGGCCTTTGAGCGCCATTTCGCGCACTTTTTTCCAGAGGTTGCTCTCCACGTAGCGGATATCGGCCTCTTCGGGGTCGGCGTCGATCTTGGCGATGATCTGCTCGACCTTTTCCAGTTCCAGGTCGATGATGTCGTCCATCATGCGCATGGCCTTGCCCACGTGGTCGCGGAATTTTGCGAAATCGAACGATGCCTCCGCGGTGAAGGGTTTGTCGACGTAGCTGTAAAGATTCAGCGCCAGCAGACGGCACGAGTCGTAGGGGCAGAGCGGAATTTCGCCGCACGGATTGGTCGAGACGGTGTTGAACCCTTCGTCGGCATAGCAGTCAGGGATGCTTTCGCGCAGGATCGTATCCCAGAACAGCACGCCCGGCTCGGCTGACTTCCATGCGTTGTGGATGATCTTCTTCCACAGCGCTCGGGCGTCTATATCCTGCTCGTACATCGGTTTCTCGGCGTCGATGGGGAACTGCTGGTGGTAGGGTTTGCCGGCGATGGCCGCGCGCATGAACTCGTCGTCGATCTTGACCGAGACGTTGGCGCCCGTCACCTTCGACGTGTCCACCTTGGCGTCGATGAAGCGCTCGGCGTCGGGGTGCTTGATCGAGATGGTCAGCATCAGCGCACCGCGGCGGCCGTCCTGCGCCACCTCGCGCGTCGAGTTGGAGTAACGCTCCATGAAGGGGACGATACCCGTCGACGTGAGCGCCGAGTTGAGCACGGGACTGCCCGTGGGGCGCAGGTGCGAGAGATCGTGTCCCACGCCGCCGCGCCGTTTCATGATCTGCACCTGCTCCTCGTCCATGCGGATGATGCCGCCGTAGGAGTCGGCGGGCTTCTTGTGGCCGATGACGAAGCAGTTCGACAGCGAAGCGATTTGCAGATTGTTGCCGATACCGGTCATCGGGCCGCCCTGCGGGATGACGTAGCGGAAGTGGTCGAGCAGCGCGAAGATCTCGTCGCGCGACAGAGGGTTGGGATAGTTCTTCTCGATGCGTTCGATCTCGGCGGCGATACGGTGGTGCATATCTTCGGGCGAGCTTTCGTAAATATGGCCGAACGAATCTTTGAGGGCGTATTTCGAAACCCATACCGTCGCCGCCAGTTCGTCGCCGCCGAAGTACTCCTTCGATCGTGCCACGGCATCGTTATAGGTTACCTCTTTGAGCCCTTTCGGGGTGGTTTTTGCTGACATACCTTATATTATTGTTATTTTTTCGGACTCCGGTCCGGTGCAGGGAAGACGCACCTTTACAAAGGTCTTCTTTTTTTCTGAAAAAAAGTGCCTCGCTTCGGCGAAACTTATCCACAAATTATCTACAAAAAACGAAAATGTGTGCGGGAGGCTTTTCCGCCGCATGTCGCCGGTTGGCGAGTTGCCGGATGGATCAGTTAATCTTTTGATTTTTAGTGTTCTGATCCTCTTCTGCGGCCTGGAATACCGCACGGACGCCGATGCTGTCGCTCAGTATGAGCATCTTGGCGTCCAGCTCGTAGCGCACGGCGCTGCGCAGCATGGCGAAGAAGGCCCGTTCGCGCTGCGCTTCGGGGCAGGTCATCCGTGTCGAGGCGATCGGGCCGACGCGCAGATGTCCGCCCGCCTCCGCGTCGCACGAGGCCGAGTAGCGGTTGCAGCCGCCTCGTCCGCTCAATCGTTTGGCGTCTTCGAAGCGGAGCGAGAAGCGTCCGTCGGAATTGGCGACCTCCTCGCCGTCGAGCTGGATGAGCAGCCAGCGGGTACCGACGAGCGGCGCGCCGTAGAGTTTCTGGTATTTGCGGCAGGGGCAGCAGGCCGAAGCTGCGGCCAGCAGCAGGAGCAGACAAAGCGGACGGAAGCGGTTGCGGGTTTGCATACGGGACAACGGATGAGTTTTTTGTTTTCGGTCGACAAATATACGCAATTAATCTGTTATCTTTGCATACGGGCGCCTTTCGTTTTCGGCCTGCGGCGGCGGAAAGCCGTTTCGCACAGCCGCCGGACGCGGAAAACGCTTGTTGAAGCCCCTCCCCTCGGCGAATCGATCCCCTCGGCGGGTTCCGATTCCGGCGGATGCGGTCCGGAGGGCCGAGGTCTCGTTTGCGCACGGAAGTTGTTCGTTGTATGTAATTTTGAACCGAATCGATATGCAGAAAAAAGTCATTGCTTCGCCGCTGGCCCCCAAGGCCGTCGGCCCCTATTCGCAGGCGATTGCCGCGGGTACCACATTGTATGTATCGGGACAGTTGCCCATCGACGCCGCGACGGGCCTGATGGCCGAGGGCATCGAGGCGCAGACGCAGCGGGCGCTCGAGAACATTTCGGCCATTCTCGCCGAGGCGGGGTATGCGCTGTCGGATGTGGTGAAGACCACCGTCCTGTTGCAGGACATCGGGGATTTCGCCGCGATGAACGGCGTTTACGCCACCTATTTCACCGGCGCGCTGCCGGCGCGCGTCTGTTACGAGGTGGCGCGTCTGCCGATGGGTGCGCGCGTCGAGATCGACGCCGTGGCGGTCAAGGCTTGACGAGTCGGGGCTGTCCGGGCGGGGAGACTCCGCTTTGCGGCCCCTCGTTCGACGGCGCCGCACGGGGGGATGTATCGTCTGCCGGCGGCGTGCGGGACGGTTCATCTTCGGTTTGGAGGGGTTGCCCATTCTGATTCCGAAGAGAGATTCGTCGATTCGTTTCGGGAGTTATTCCGGTTTGAGCGTCCGGTTTTGCGGTTTCTCGCTTTTTTCTTAACTTTACCGCAAAAGGTAATTCCATTTACGAAACCAATCTGAATCGAAAAGATGAAACCTGTCCGAAAATCATTGGTGGGCCTGTCGCTGCTGGCCCCTGCCGCTGTCTTGGCGAAAGACGACAAACCCAACATCGTCTTTTTTCTCGTGGACGATATGGGCTGGGTGGACAGCTCGGTCGCTTACGGCGAGGAGGTCTATCCGAACAATCTGCGGTTCCATACGCCCAATATGGATCGGCTGGCTCGCGAGGGCGTTATCCTGACCAGCGCCTATGCCTGTCCGGTCTCGACGCCGACGCGCACCAGCCTGCTCACGGGCATGAACGCCGCCCATACGGGCATCACCAACTGGACGTCGACGATGCGCGACACGCCCAGCGACGCTACGGGCGGCGCCGTAGCGATGGAGACGGGACAGATCGAGGAGAATACGGGGGACAGACTGATCCGTCCGGAATGGAACATCAACGGCATGAGTCCCGCTCCGGGCGTGGCGCATACGCAGTACGCCACACCGCTGCCGCAGCTGCTCAAGGATGCGGGCTATTTCACCATTCACGTGGGCAAGGCGCACTGGGCGTCGGCCGGTACGCCGGGAGCCAGTCCCTACAACATGGGCTTCGTCGTCAACGTTTCGGGCAACGTGGCCGGAATGCCGCGCAGTTACCAGAGCGAGGAGAATTACGGCAATACGCCCGAAAAGTGGAATATGCTGGCCGTGCAGAACATGACCGAGTATTACGGTACGGGCGTGCACCTGACCGAAGCGCTCACGCGCGAGGCGCTCAAAACGCTCGAATATCCCATCCGGCACGGCGAGCCCTTCTTCCTCTATATGGCGCACTACGCCACCCATACGCCGATCCAGCCCGACAAACGCTTCATACAGAAGTATCTCGATGCGGGCATGGACAAGGGGCAGGCGCGTTATGCCTCGATGGTCGAAGGTGTGGACAAGAGCCTCGGCGACCTGCTCGACTATCTGAAAGAGATGGGGGTCGAGAAGAATACGGTCGTCGTCTTCATGACGGACAACGGCGGCAACAGCGAAAACAAGCAGAAGGGCGGCGTGCTGCACACGCAGAACAAACCGCTGCGCGAAGGCAAGGGGTCGTGCTACGAGGGAGGCGTCCGCGTGCCGCTCATGTTCCGCTGGCCGGGCCGCGTCGCACCGAACACGCGCGTGAATACGCCCGTGATCGTCGAAGACCTCTTCCCGACGCTCCTCGAAGTGGCCGGCGTGCGCAATCCGCGCGTCGTGCAGGCGGTGGACGGCGAGAGTCTGGTGAAACTGGTCACGAAGGGTTCCGAGATCGCGGCGAAGGCTGCGGCCCGGGGCGAGATCGCATCGCAGGCGGAGGCCAACCGGCTGGTGATCCCCGCCGAGGTGTCGGGCCTCGATCCCGAACGGGTTCTGGTGCTGCACTATCCCCACAAGTGGAAGCCCTACGATCTGGCGGACATCGACTACCTGAGCGCCGTGCGCAAGGGGGACTGGAAACTCGTCTACCGGATGCAGACCGGCGAACTGGAACTTTACGACCTGTCGACCGATCTGGGCGAGCAGCGCAACCTCGCTGCCGAACATCCCGAAAAGGTGAAGGAGCTGGCTGCCGAGCTCGGCAGCAGGCTGCGCGGCTGGAAGGCGCCGATGCCCACGGTGCGCCGCACGGGCAAGCCCGTCGCAATGCCCGATGAATTGACGAATTAGCGCACGGCGAGGCGGCGGGATCGCCGCCGGCCGTGGGGCTGGAAGGAGGCTGCCGGTTGTCGGCGGCCTCCTTTTTCTGTCAAAAAAATAGGGGAATCGGCTGCGTGTTTCGAAAAAATCGTTATCTTTGCTCTGCAACGGTTCTCCGAAGCCCGCCGCAAGGCGCCGACCGAGGGGATCAAATGGGAATCGGGTGTGAATCCCGAACAGTTCCCGCTGCTGTATGTTCCTGCTTCCCTCTTCGGGGAGCGAACGTGTGCGACACTCTCTTGCCACTGACTTCCGGGTCGGGAAGGCGTCGCAGACGGAACGAGTCAGAAGACCTGCCGTTGCGATTGAACTTTGTTCTTCCATTTCTCGCCTCGGCAATTCGAGCAAACTCGATTGCACTCGGCTTGACGAAATGGTTGGGAATTTGCGCCTGCGGGTAACGGGCGAAAGTCGCAAACGACTTCTCGGCAGCAACAGAATCGAACGGGAAGCGTCTCCGGCGAATGTACGGGGCGGGACGAAGAGACTTTCGACGATACGATACTCCGGCAGCGAATTCCGCGGCCGGATTTTTCGTTTCGGAATATCCGGCCCTCGTGGAGAGAGAACGGAAACGTATTTGCCAACACGTTTGTCGGGAGAGCGCCGTCGAGATTAGGACACTGACGGGCGCTCTCCGCTTTTTTCGTGCGTGGACGAGGTGGAAAATAACTTATCCGCAAAAGTGCCTCTTGATCTATTTGACGGACGTTGCGTGCGAAGATGCCGTTCGCCGACGGCGGATCTGCACGAACTTCGACGAATAGCAGGCGGCGGAGCGAACTTCCGACACGGGACATTGCAGGGGTATTTGTCGGAGAAGCATGAATAAAATTCCGCCGCCGCTGTCCGGAACCGGTCGTTCGGCGTTATCTTTGTCCCGTCGAGTGAAACGATATGGACCAAAACCGTAAGGAGTATCTGATGCAGGCATCTCCGTTCGAGGCGCTTTTCGCGCGGTTGGCGCAGTCCGATTTCCGCAGCCGGTTCCGTCTGGGGTCCGAAGAGGTCGCCTGTATCGAACGCCGGGGAATGGCGGTCATCCGCCGTCATGCCGAAGATTTCGTGCGTCGGCGGCTCGCGCCGGCGTTTATTCCCAACGACGGCAGGCAGACGCCCATGCGGGGGCACCCCGTTTTCATCGCTCAGCATGCCACAGCCTGCTGCTGCCGCGGTTGTCTGGCCAAGTGGCATGCGATCCCTGCCGGTCGGGAGCTGACCGCACGGGAACAGCGATATGTCGTGGAGGTCTTGATGGCATGGATCGAACGGCAGTCGGCGCGGTGAGCGGGGACATCCGTCGGGATCGGCGAGGGGGCCGTCCGCTGCCGCTTTTTTCGGAGGTTCCGCTCCGGCGGTTGCGAGGGGACGTGCCGAACCTGCGTGCCGGCGAGGCGGGTGCGCAGGCGTTGCGGCGAAAATAAGGGAAAAATAGGGGGGCGAAGAGTGCCGCCGCCGTAAAAGTCCGTGGCGAGGCGTCGGCCGGCAGCGAAAAAAACAGGAGCCGACCTTTCGGCCGGCTCCCTCCTCCATCAAAAATTAACCCTCTCTATCTCTTCTGAAGGATGTCTCGGAGGTAAGCGTCGAGGAAAAACAGGTCCGAGTCTTCCCCTATCACCTCCTTCATTAGCAAATCGTCATCGTCGGCGATGCCGTTCGCGTTTTCTGTGTCCAGTTCTTTCATAGGCTGTCGGTGTTATGAAATTCACATATCATAAACGCGACCATCCCGTGACTTATTGTGCCTCTTCTAACTTAAAATCAGGTTTTTTTCCTTGATCATTTTCCGAAGATTGATCAGCGCGTACCGCATACGCCCCAGCGCCGTGTTGATGCTGACACCGGCCTGTTCGGCGATCTCCTTGAAACTTAGGCCCGAATAGTAGCGCATCATCACCACCTCGCGCTGCTCGTCGGGCAGCAGCTCCACCATGCGGCGGACATCGCCGGCGATCTGCTCGCAGACGATTTCGTCTTCGACGGTGCGTTCCGCCAGCCGCAACGTACCCAATACGTCGTAACCGGCTTCGGCCTCGTTGAGCTGCCGGTTCTGTTTCTGGGCGCGGAAGTGGTCGATCACCTGGTTGTGCGCGATGCGCAGAATCCACGAGAGAAACCGCCCGTTGTCGGTATAGCGGCCCTCGTCGATGACGCGCACGGCTTTGATAAAGGTCTCTTGGAAAATATCGTCTGCGACATCGCCGTCCTTGACCATCATCTGGATATAGTCGCGGACACGACGGCTGTGGCGTTCGATCAATTGGGAAATAGCATTCCGGTCGCCCGAAAGGTAGCAATTAAGCAATTTCTGATCACTTACTACTTGAACGTTCATACTCTTCTCCTTATTTAGCAATTATAAAGAGTAGAATTTTTCGATAGGCAATCCGCTTTTAATAGTTAAATTCTATGTGTCTCTCCCCGTCCGGCATCCGGAAGTCGGTTGTTTTCAACTCTTCGAACCCTTTCGGAGGGGATTCTACGGTGGCAAGATAATCACTTTTTTGCAAATTTCCAAATTTTTTAGCAATTCGCATACTGCAACCGCCTTTCCGACCGTTACGGTGCGTACGCAAGAATCGGGCCGGAGGAAGTCTCGACGTGCATTTTGTCGCGGAGAAATCGAAAAACGGGACATGCGGGCCGGAAAATAGCGCGAGAAGACATACTCACGTTCGATTTTCCGGACGTTCGGAAAACCGAACGCCGAACCTGACAATTTGACGGTCTCTTACTTCGATTCGTTGACCGGCGGCTGTTTGCGGGGTTCGACGTGGATCGAGACGATCGTCCCTTCCCCGTAGGCGTCGCGCAGCCGCCGCTCGATGTCGACGGTGAGCCGGTGCGATTCGGTGACCGTCATCGCGCCGTCGACGCGGATATGCACCTCGACGGCGATGTTCTGCCCGATACGCCGCGTGCGCAGGTTATGCGGCGACGCGACGGCCGGATCGGCCGCGATCAACGACAGGATGTGTTCCTCCTGCTCGCGGGGCAGCGATTTTTCGAGCAGTTCGTCCATCCCCATTTTCATCAGCTGCCACGCCACGCGCAGGATCAGCAGCGCCACGACGATCGCCGCCGCGGGGTCTGCCAGCCGCCAGCCGCCGCCCAGGAAATAGGCGCAGCCGATTCCGACGAGCGTGCCTACCGATGAGAGCGCGTCGCTGCGGTGATGCCATGCGTTGGCCACGACCGAGGGGCTGTTGACCCTTCGGCCGACGCGCGCCGTGTAGCGATAGAGTGCTTCTTTGGCGACGATCGATACAACGGCCGCCCACAGCGCCACGACGCCCGGCTGTGTCGGAAGGAGGCCTCGCGTGAAGTCGCGGATCGCTGTGCCTCCGCTCCACAACAGCTTGATTCCTACACCTGCAAGCGCTGCACCGATGATGAGCGTGGCCAGCGTTTCGTATTTCCCGTGGCCGTAGTCGTGGTCGTCGTCGCGCGGTTTGGCCGAAACGCGCACGAAGAGCAGCACCACCAGATCGGTGGCGAAGTCCGACACCGAATGGATGGCGTCGGCCACCATGGCCGCGCTGTGTCCCCAGATACCGGCGGCAAGTTTCCCGGCGCTCAGTACCAGATTGACTGCGAAACCGATCCATGTGACGCGGTAGATGGCCTGTTCGCGGCCGAGGGTTCGTTCTGTCATAACGGTCGTATGTGAAATTAGAAAAGCGGCGGCGGATTGTTCCCGCCGTCGCTTTGCATTCGATTCGGTCGATTGCGCCGGCCTGTCCGGTCAATAGCTCCGAGCGAAGAGCACGCGCCGGTGCGACGGCTTGCCCGAATAGATGCAGGCGCCCTCTTCGTCGACGGCGTCGAGCGGGATGCAGCGGATCGTGGCTTTGGTCGCCTCCTTGATCGCCACCTCGGTCTCGACGGTGCCGTCCCAGTGCGCCGCCACGAAGCCGCCTTTGGTGTCGAGCGTGCGGACGAACTCCTCCCACGTATCGACGGGCGTAATCATCGAATCGCGGAACGACCTGGCCCTGTCGAAGATGCCTTGCTGGATTTCGTCCATCAGCGCTGCCACGCGGTCGATCAGCCCCTCCTGCGGTACGACCTCCTTTTCGAGCGTGTCGCGGCGCATCAGTTCGATCGTGCCGTTTTCCAGATCGCGCGGGCCGAGCGCCAGCCGCACCGGCACGCCTTTGAGTTCGTATTCGGCGAACTTGAAGCCCGAACGGACATTATCGCGCGCGTCGACCTTGACGCTCAGTCCGCGTGCGCGGAGTTCGGCGGCGATCGCGTCGAGCTTGGCGACGATCGTCTTCATCTGCTCCTCGCCCTTGTAGATCGGGACGAGCACCGCCTGGATCGGCGCGAGCGCCGGCGGCAGCACCAGCCCGTTGTTGTCCGAATGGGCCATGATGAGCGCTCCCATCAGGCGGGTCGAGACGCCCCACGACGTGGCCCACACGTATTCGAGCTTGCCCTCCTTGTTGGTGAACTGCACGTCGAACGCCTTGGCGAAATTCTGCCCCAGAAAGTGCGACGTACCGCTCTGCAACGCCTTGCCGTCCTGCATCAGCGCCTCGATCGTGAGCGTGTCCTCGGCGCCTGCGAACCGTTCGTTGGGCGACTTGTGGCCCACGATCACGGGCAGGGCCATGTATCGCTCGGCGAACTCCTTGTAGACGTTTATCATCTTCGTGGCCTCGGCGATCGCCTCCTCGCGCGTCTCGTGGGCGGTGTGCCCCTCCTGCCACAGGAATTCGGCCGTGCGGAGGAACAGGCGCGTGCGCATCTCCCAGCGCACGACGTTGGCCCACTGGTTGCACAGGATCGGCAGGTCGCGGTAGGAGTGGATCCAGTTCTTATAGGTATTCCAGATGATCGTCTCCGACGTAGGGCGCACGATCAGCTCCTCTTCGAGCCTGGCGTCGGGATCGACCACCACGCCCTTGCCTTCGGGATCGTTTTTCAGCCGGTAGTGCGTCACTACGGCGCACTCCTTGGCGAAGCCTTCGACGTGGTGCGCCTCCTTCGAGAAGAAGGACTTGGGGATGAAGAGCGGGAAGTAGGCGTTCTCGTGGCCCGTCTGCTTGAACATCCGGTCCAGAATGGCCTGCATCTTCTCCCAGATGGCATAACCGTAGGGTTTGATGACCATGCAGCCGCGGACGGCCGAGTTCTCGGCCAGGCCGGCCTTCACGACCAGATCGTTGTACCATTGCGAGTAGTTCTCCTCGGATTTGGTCAAATCTTTGAGTTCTTTTGCCATATGCTTGCTTTTCGGTATTTTCCGAGCGACAAAATTAGCAAAATAAATCGGGAATCGCGAATGATCGGCTGAGAATTAACCGTTGCGCGGAGTGCTTCTTTCGACGATACGATGCGGAATTCGGGCGTTCGCATCTGCGTCCGCCGTGTTTCCGTCTGCGGTGCATCGCGGAATTTGTCGTACGTTCCGTGCGACCGTGATTTTTTTTGTGTCCGTTGCGGCAGACCGGAGGCTTTGTCCTTGCGGGCTGCAAAAGAGACGGACGGCTCCGCGAAGCCGTCCGTCGTGCGATCTGCGATTTGGTAATTAGAATCGGAAAATCAGCGACATGGCCACATTGTGCCGTTTCGACTTGGTGTCGAACAACCCCGTGGTGGTGAAGAAATCGCCCGTCGCATTCTCGATGCTGTAAAAGAGCCGATACTTCGTCTGTTTGTCGGTGACGTTCTGGTAGGCCAGATCGAGCGTCACGTAGCGCGAAAGGTTGAACCCGACGCCGGCGGTGATGTAGCGGGTCTCGTACGTGAGCGGCGAGTCGTAGTAATGCTCCCTGTTTTTGAACATCGAGTCGGTGTAGCCCGCGCCTACGCGCAGCGCTATCGTCGGCAGCGGCTTGAACTCGACGCCGGCGCGGATCGTGTTCGTACCCTGGAAAGCCTGTTTGAATTCGGCCTTGTACTCTTCGGGGTAGGGCTCGAAGCCGTCGGGTGTATTCTTCACGCGGATGCCGTTGTACCAGTCACGTTCGTAGTCGACCGTAATCAGGCCGAAGTTCCCGAAGGTGTAGGAGATGCCGAACAGCAGGCGCGCCGGCGAGGTGAAGCACCACGAGTTGCTGCCCATATCGTCCTGATAGGGCGTACCGTCCTGATTGATCTCTGTCTTTTCGGTGGCGTTGTTGTACATCTGCGTCGTGATGTCGCCGTAGTAGCTGCGTTCGAGCGAGTAGTAGGTCGGTGTATGGAATGCCACGCCGATGCGCAGGCTTTCGATCGGCCGGACGGTTACGCCCAGTTTGAAATTGACGCCCGAACCGTCGAGCACCGATTTCTGGTAGAGGTCGGCGTAGTCCAGCTGCGTTTCGAGCAGGTCGCCTGCCGAGTTGGCCGCCGGGCCGTGGTCGTAGCGGTAATCCTCGCCGTAGTAGACGCCCGTGGCCTTGTGTACGCTCTGGATGCCGATCGTGGCGCCGATATAGACGATGTTGTTCAGATTGGCGCCCGCCGAGATGGTGAACTCGTTGATCGAACCCGAATTGACGACGTCCATGTAATGGAGGATCGACGCGTTGCTGCCGATGCAGTCGGGAACATAGGTGGGATTTTCTGCCTCAGGATCGACGCTGATCATATAACAGTTGTAACCCAGTGCTGCCGGCCAGTAATAGGGGTTGATCGCGTATTCCAATCCCTCATTCTTGTTTTTGGGGAAGATGCCGGCCTGTCCGAGCTGCTGCCCGAAGATGTCGGCGATCGTCGGCGCCCATACCGAACCTCCGGCATAGGGCGTATCGGTCTTGTAGGAGTAGCGGCTGTTGAAATCCGCGATGCGGTTCAGCCCGATGCCCACCGTGAAGCTGGTGAGCGTGCCCGTCCCTTCGTAGGCGTTGAGCGCCGCGCCGAAGTTGGCCATCGAAAAGCGGTTCTTGCCGTTCTTGGCATAGGACATCGTGCCGGGTGTCTCCGACGACTGGAAGGTCATCATCGGCGTCAGCGCGATTTCGTTGCGGCGGTACATGCCCAGCCCCGCCGGATTGATCGACATCGAGGCCAGGTCGGCTCCCAGCGAGGTGAAGGCTCCGCCGAGTGCCATCGAGCGGGCCGTGCCCAATGCCTGCGGCTGCGACATCTGCGCCATTTCGCCGGCCAATACGCCGTCCTGGTTCAGTACGGCGCCGCCGAAGGCCAGTGTCCCGCGCTGCTGCGCCTGCAACGATCCTGCCGCAACCAGTGCGGCCGCCCATATTGCAATATGTAACTTTCTCATAATCCGATGCTGTTTAACTCGGTTGAACATTTAACGCCCCCGGAATCCGCGGCTGCCGCCCGACGAGGTGCCGCCTCCGCTTCCGCCACGCGAACCGCCCCCGCTGTTGTAGCTTCCGCTGCGGCTTCCGCCGCGCGAGCCGCTGTTGAACGAACTGCCCGAATTGTTGCGGTAGGTGCTGTTGCTGCGGTAGCTGTTCTCGCGTTCGTTGTAGCTGTTATTGTTGTACGTGTTCCCGTTGCCGCGGTAGACATTGCTGCTGTTGTTGCGGCGGCCGCCGCTGTTGTAGTAGACGCCGCCGCTGTTGTTGCGGTTGCTGTTGTAGCTTCCGCCGCGCGATCCGCTCCCCGACGTGCCGTAGTTGCGGTAGCTGCCGTTGCGCGACGGCGTACCGTAGCTGCGGTAGTTGCGCGGGATCGATCCGTTGTTGTTGAGCCGGTAGTTGGGACGCGGGCGATAGTAATGCGGGTGTCCCCAGTGCGGATGCCCCCAGTACGGATAGTAGCCTCCGTACCAATAGCTGTGGTTCCACCACGGATTGTACCAGCCTCCCCAGCCCCAATAGGGGCCGTACCCCCAGCCGTAATAGGGCCAGCCGTAGCCCCAACTGCTGTACCAGCTGCCGTAGATGCCGGCCATATACCCCGCCGCGAAGCCGGTGGCCAGTCCCCACGTGCCGAACATCGAAGTGATGTATTTGGGTTCTACCCACACTTCGTCGCCCATGACGATGATGTTGTAGAAGGCCGGATCGTAGGCCGTCAGGTAGTTGAACGTTCCGCTGTAACGGAGGTTCCAGTAGCTCGACGGCATCTTGTAGGTGGGCGATTCGAAGCCCCGCAGCCGTCGTTCGTAGGCGCTTTCGTAGTCGTCCGCCACCAGATCGTCGAAGTCGTTCGAGCCGTAGTAGCGGTTTTCGGCGTCGTCGGCCTGCGCCTGCGCCATGAGGGCCTCCCATTTGGCGCGGCGTGCCTCCGCTTCGGCTTTTTCTGCCTCGGCCTTGGCCTTTTCGCGTTGTGCGATCTTCGTCTTATTGTGGATGCCGTAGAGGTCGTCGCCCGCGTATCCCTCCGATTGGTAGTACGCAGAGGAACAGCCTGTCGTCAGCAGTGCCAGCAACAGTAGTCCGATCCCTGTTTTCATTGTTTTCATGGTGCGTACGTTTTGAGTAGTTTGTCTGTGTGTTTAACGAAAACCGTACCGGGTTTAGTATCGAAACGGTTTCCTAACAAAGGTAGGAATTATTTTCGATAACCGTCCGGTTTCATTCATATAAACGCGTGCGGGGCGCGGATACTGCACGGATCGGTGGGCGTGAGGCGCGAATTTCCGCTTTCGGACAACTTTTTTATCGTGAAAAAGAACAATCTGAGAAATTTTGTTTATATTTGCAGCCCCGAAAGGATGATAAACGTCGCTCCCGACGGGGCCGGAAGGCGGGGCTTCCCCCGTTCCGCGGCGATTTTGGAGAGATGCCGGAGTGGTCGATCGGGCCGCACTCGAAATGCGGTGTACGGGCAACTGTACCGGGGGTTCGAATCCCTCTCTCTCCGCAAAGAATCAACCGGTCGGATGGTTGGTTCTTTTTTTTGATTCGGGGAAAGGTGCAGGAGTGGTTGAACTGGCCCGCCTGGAAAGCGAGTAAACCCCTAAAGGGTTTCAGGGGTTCGAATCCCCTCCTTTCCGCAAGCCGGTAGGCGAAAAGTCCGTGAACGAAGTTCGCGGACTTTTTTATTTGACGCGCAACCGAATTTATTCGGAATTGCGCGTCAAATAAAAAGTTCGCCGTTGCCGGCGACTTTTTGCCTGCCGGCTTGCCCTGCCGCCGGCGGGCAGGGGAAAGGCGCCGCGCCTGCAGGTGCGCAGGCCGATCTCCGAGAACATAGCCTGCATCTCCGGTTCTGACCGCAAAATTCTGTTCGCAAAGACTCCGTCCGCATTTTCCTGCAACGGATATGTCATCCCGACTCCCGTTCGAGATACTCCCGTAACACGCGCGCGTGGTTCTCCTCCGCATTTTTGGAGGCGTAGAGAAGCGTCGCGCGCGGTTCCTTTTCGATCCTTGCGGCGAACGCCCTCACGGCGGGCGACGCCGCCAGTTCGTGCAGATACCGTCTGCGGAACTCTTCCCAACGGCCTTGCGGGTCGGCATGGAACCATCTCCGGAGGGGAGCGGAGGGCGCGATCTCCTTCGCCCACAGGTCGTAGTGCAACGCCTCCTTGCGGATGCCGCGCGGCCAGAGCTTGTCGACCAGCACCCGCAGTCCGTCCGTGTCCGTTGCGGGTTCGTAGACCCGCTTGATTGCGATTCGTGTCATGTCCTGTCTGTGATTTCGATATACGGTTTCGGACAAGAAATATATCTCTTTTTTCGGATGCACCCGTTTTCTGTCGCGAACGGGCGGAATCTCAGGTTCCCTGCTTTTCCGAAGGGTCCGTATGCAGGGGAGCGGTCTCCATCGTCGCCAGGTCGGCTTTTCCGGAAGCGGCGATGCCGTTGAGGAGGACGTCGCGGGCGCCCGTGCGCTGGAATGCGTAGAGTTCGAAGGCCGGTAATACGGCGACGAAGTGCTCCATAATCTCAGCCTGAATGGATTCGTAGCTCGGCCAGTTCTTGTCGGAGGAGAAGCAGTAGATTTGGATCGGCAGTCCGTTCTCCGTCGCGGGCAGCGTCCGGACCATCAGCAGCAAGTCGCGGCTGACGAAGGGGTGCCGGCGTAGGTACAACGCCATGTAGGCCCGCAGCAGACCGAGATTTGTCTCGATCGTCCCGTTGACCAGTCCGTCGGGATTCTCCGTGTTGGCGACCTTGCCCTCGGCCGCCTGCCGCTGTTTTTCGGCGATGAATTGCGCCAGTTCTTCGTCGAAAGCCTTCATCCGTTCCAGAAATTCGGGCGTGCAGGGTTTGATGCAGTCGAGTTTGAGTGCGTATTCGCGCATGATGCGGCGTCCGCCCGAATCGCTCATGCCCCGCCAGTTGACGAACGATCCGGAGACCAGCGAGTACGGAGGTACGGTGACGATCGTATTGTCGAAATTCTGGACTTTGATGACCGTCAGAGAGATGTCGGTCACGGTGCCGTTGATGCCGTTCTGGGGCATCTCGATCCAGTCGCCGATGCGCAGCATGTCGTTCTCGGAGATCATCACGCCCGCGACCAGCCCCAGGATAGGGTCCTTGAATACCAGCATCAGGACGGCCGTGAAGGCGCCCAGCCCCGTAATCAGGTTGACCGGCGACTTGTCGATCAGGATCGAGACGACGACGATGACCACGACGCAGGAGAAGATCACCTGAAAGATCTGGATGAATCCCTTGATCGGACGGTTTTTCAACTGTCCGTCGTTTTTCAGCGTGTCGCCCACGGTGTTCAGGATCGCGTTGACGGAGATCATCAGCACGATGAAGAAGTAGATCCACGTGACCCGTTCGCTTACGGTGAACCATGCGGAGTCGGTGGCGAAGGCGAAGGGCAGCAGCGCGGAGACGATCAGGGGCGGAATGAGCGCCGTCGATTTGCGGAAGACGCTGTACCGGAACAGCGAATCGAAGAAATCGAGGTGTTTGCGTTTGAGGATCTTCCTGGCCGCGCGGACGAGCAGGAGGTGGACGACGGCCGCCACGACGAACGCGATCGTGACGATGCACACGAGAAACAGGATCTCGTCCAGTTTGTCGAGCAGGTGGCGCGGAATGCCTATCCATGAAAGGAGGTTTTTGATGCCGAGCAACAGGGTTCGGGCGAATTCGTTCGTATTCATATCGGTTCGGTAAGCGGCACGTCTTTCGGCGGGCGGCGGGGCGTTTTCCCTGCCGGAACGCAAAGAATATGCCTTACCCGAAACGGGATCGCAGCCGAAACGCTCCGGCGGATTTTCAGGCGGTGCCACCGCCTGCGGGATACGGATTTCGGCTGAAAAGCGTATCTTTGCCGTGCGGCCGCTCACATGCGGCGCCCGACGGACGATGAAAGAGAGTTGGAAACCCGGCACGATGATCTATCCGCTGCCGGCCGTGCTGGTGGGGTGCGGCGATGCGCCCGACAACTGGAACCTGCTGACCGTGGCGTGGACGGGGACGGTCTGTACCGCACCGCCGATGTGTTACGTCTCGGTGCGTCCCGAACGCCACTCCCATGCGCTGATCGCGCGCACGGGCGAGTTCACGATCAACCTCACCACGGCTGCCATGGCGCGTGCCGTCGACTGGTGCGGCGTCCGTTCGGGTCGCGACTACGACAAATTCCGCGAGACGGGACTCACGCCCCTGCGCGGCGCGGTCGTGGCAGCTCCGGCGTTGGAGGAGTCGCCCGTCGTCGTCGAGTGCCGCGTGCGGCAGATCCTGCCGCTCGGGTCGCACGACATGTTTCTGGCGGAGGTCGTCAACGTGCTGGTCGACGACCGCTACATCGATTCCGCCACGGGGCGTTTCGATCTGGAACGAGCGGGGCTGGTGGCCTATTCGCACGGCGAATATTTCCGGCTGGGCGAGCTGATCGGCCATTTCGGCTGGTCGGTGCGGCGCCGTAAGATCATCGTCCGCGAACGAAAAGGCCGTCGCTGAACGACGGCCTTCCCGCGCGGCTGCCGGCGGTCACAGTTCGATTCCGTAAAGGCGCGACCATTCGCCTCACGGGTGGTAACGTTCGCCCGTCGGCTTTGGAAATAGACGGTGAACCGTTCGACCTCCTGCGGCGATTCCCGCGGCGAAACGATCTCCATAATAAACGGTATTCCCTTCCCGATCAGTATTTGTGTTCCGCCTCCTCGACCTCGCGTTCCGAGATCGGGCGGGTCAACGCCCTCCACGCATACCAGATGTAGGCCGCGACGAAGGGGATCAGCAGCGAGACGACGCTCATCACTTTGAGTGTGAAGAGACTCGACGAACTGTTGGTGATTGCCAGCGAAGACTGCATGTCCGTCAGCGACGGGTAGTAGCAGGTATCGTTCCAGCCCGCCAGCAGCAGCAGTGCCAGCACCGTGAGGATCGTTCCCGCGCCGCTGAACCAGATCGCCCGCCGGCTGCCGTTGCGCCCGCCGCTCCAAAGTCCCCACAGCACCGCAGCGACGCCTGCGAGCAGTACGATAGCGACAGCCGGCATCGCCAGCAGATTGTGCAGGTATTTGTAAGGTTCGATGCTCACCGTGCCGGAGGCAGGGTCGATCGCCCGACCGTCGGAGCAGAGCAGCCACCCGAAGAAGGCGAGGAACGCGGCCAGAAAGAGCAGCGAATAGCCGCACGACAGGCGTCGCGCACGCAGCCGCAGCGTCTCGTCGTCGAGATTGTTGAGGAAAAAGTGGAGCGCCAGCACCCGCGAAAGGGCGAAGACGGCTACTCCCAGCAGCAGATTGCGTGCGTCCGTCAGCGCTTCGAGACCGTGCCACGGCGTCGCCCATTGCGATATGGCCGTGTCGCCGCCCACGGCGGCCATGTTCATGCGGTTGACGGTGAACTCCGCGCCGGTGAAGAATGTGCCCACGGCGACGCCCAGCAGCAGCGGCCCCGCCACGCCGTTGAGTACCAGAAAGGCCTCGTAGGTGCGTTGGCCGAGTACGTTGGACGGTTTGCGGCGGTATTCGTAGGAGACGGCCTGCACGACGAAGACCAGCAGAATGGCCATCCAGACGTAGAATGCGCCGCCGAACGATGTCGAGTAGAATAACGGGAAGGAGGCGAAGAACGCGCCGCCGAAGGTGACGAGCGTCGTGAAGGTGAACTCCCATTTGCGGCCGAGCGCGTTGACGACCAGGTCGCGTTCGGCTTCGGTGCGCCCCATCGTGTAGAGCAATCCCTGACCGCCCTGTACGAAGAGCAGGAAGACCAGCAACGCCCCCAGCAGGGAGATGAGGAACCACCAGTAGTGTTGCAGAAAGAGCAGTGTGTCCATAGTCGTTATTCGTTAGGTCCGATCTTGATCTGGCGCAGCATGATGGCCAGTTCGGCCGCCAGCAGCACCGTGAAGAGCGCGAGGAAGATGAAGAATGTGACGGCCACGGGCGTGGCGGCGATGTGCGACCCCGACACGCAGGCAGGTAGCAGGTTCTGGATCGTCCACGGCTGGCGTCCCACTTCGGCGACGATCCAGCCCGCCTGCGAGGCGAGGTAGGCCAGCGGGATCGACAGGATCATCACCCGCAGCAGCCAGCGTTTGCCTGCGAGCCGGTCGCGGCGGTTGAGCCACCACACGACGGCACAGAGCAGGATGAAGAAACAGCCTGCACCGACCATGACGCGGAACGAATAGAAGACCAGCGGCACGTTGGGCACCGTCTCCTGGGGCGAGCGGAGATAACCGTAGCCGAAGTAGGCGTAGTAGTCGCGCAGGAAGGCCGCCCCTTCGGGCGTCGAGGCGTCGAAAAGCCGTTCGACCTCGTGCATCGCGGCTTCGTCGCCCTTTTCGCGCGCTTCGTGATAGCGGCCCAGCTGGTCGATCGCACGGCGTCCGCGCGACATTTTCTCGGCCGTGGAGAGGATGCCCCGCTCCTCGTTGCCGTAAACCAGATCGTTGATCCCCGGCACGAAGGCGTCGGCCGAGCGGAAACTCATCAGCGAGAGGAGCTTGGGGATGCCGATCTTGAAGTAGAAGGCGTTGTCGTCGCAGGTGCGCTGCCCTTCGGGGCGCAGCAGGCCCACCACCGTCAGCGGCGCCCCCTCCTCGCCGTCGTAGAGCGCCTCCATGGCCGCCAGCTTCATCGGCTGCACGCGCGCCACGATCGCACCCGAGCGGTCGCCCGAAAAGGCCGCCACGAGGGCGAAGACCAGTCCGAAGACCGACGCCAGCGCGATGCTGCTGCGCGCCATGCGGCGGTGGCGTCCGCGCAGCAGGTACCACGCGCTCACGCCCATGACGAAGATCGCCGCCAGGAGGAACGACGAGGTGACCGTATGCGAGAACTTGTTGATCGCCACGGGCGAGAAGAGTACGTCCCAGAACGAATCCATCTCGTTGCGCACCGTGGCGATGTTGAACGAACATCCGACGGGATACTGCATCCAGCTGTTGGCCACCAGAATCCACAGCGCCGAAAGGTTGGCGCCGATGGCCGTGAGCCACGTAGCCGAGAGGTGGAAGCCGCGGCTCACCTTGTCCCAGCCGAAGAACATCACCGCCACGAAGGTCGATTCGAGGAAGAAGGCCATGATCCCCTCGATGGCCAGCGGCGCACCGAAGATGTCGCCCACGAAGTTGGAGTAGTTCGACCAGTTGGTGCCGAACTCGAATTCGAGAATCAGTCCCGTGGCTACGCCGATGGCGAAGTTGATGCCGAACAGCCGCATCCAGAACTTCGTCGTGCTGCGCCAGAAGGGGTCGCCCGTGCGGTAGTAGCGGGTCTCCATCAGCGCGCACAGGACGCTCAGACCGAGCGTCAGCGGGACGAAGAGCCAATGGTAAATGGCCGTCAGGGCGAACTGCGCCCGCGACCACTCCACGCTTTGTAGCATTTCCGAAACCATACGCTTTTCAGTTTTGCGTTTCCAATCCGTGCTTTATCAGTTCGTTGCGCACGATTTCGCCGCGCTCTTCGGCGCTCTTGCCGCCCAGGACGTCGGGGAAAAAGAGCAGCCGCAGGACGACGAACAGGATGAAGAGTTTGATGAGGATAATCGCCCACAGCGTCCGTCCGAGCGTCATCTCCCGGAATCCGTCGTAGTAGAAACGGAAGATGCGGACGGGCAGCGGTCGGCGGTCGGCGTTTTTCATCGGGCGCAACATACTGAGTCTTACGAAACGAAAGATACTGATTATTTTCGAACCGTCAAAAAATTTGCCGAAAAAGAGCGGTGCGGCCGTCTTCGGCGGGAAAACCGAAGGAGCGGTCGGATGCGGCGCAGCGGGGCGGCTTCCGCGTTATTCCAGCTGCCGGTAATAGTACAGTTCGTCCGTTTCGGAGAGTTCGGGGTGGAAGATGTGCACCAGATCCGCCAGCACGCGGTCGGGACGCAGTACGCCCGATTCCCAGAAATCGCTGCCGCCCGCCGCGTTGCGGCGGCGGTTGTTGTCGTAGACGCGCCCCTCGCGCACGGGAGGCGTGTCGGCCAGCCGGGGATTCTGCCGGCGCACTTCGTCGAGGGTGTTGCAGCCGCTCACGTTGAGCCAGAAATCGGACTTGCTCGTGAGGTAGTAGGCCTGCTCGATGTCGATCGGCAGCGTCTGCGTGGCCGTGTTCTCCTCGAAGACGTACCGTGCGCCGGCATCTTCGAGGAGCCGCACCATGTAGCTGTTGCGCGCCGGCATGAACCAGGTGTCGCGGTAGGGGGTGTTGAGCATCACGCGCGGCCGTGCGGCGGTCTGCTGGGCGAGGGCACGCAGCCGTTCGTAGCGTTCGGGAATGGCGGCGAAGAGGCGGGAACCCTCCGTGCGGAGTCCTGCGATCTCGGCGGCGACGACCACCCATTCGCTCTTGCCCAGCGGCGACTCCTCGCAGTGCTCGCCCATGTAGAGGTAGGGGATGCCCAGCTCGCGCAGTTTTCCCGTGAGCGCCGTGTCGGCCCCGCCGATGCCGAAGAGCATTACCAGGTCGGGGCGCAGCGCCATGAGCCGTTCGAAATCGACGTTGCTGTCGAATCCCACGTCGGCGGCCTCCCCGCGGGCGATGCGGCGGCGGAGCGTTTCGTTGATCAGGTATTGCGCTCCGGAGACGCCCACCACGCGGTCGGCCGCTCCGAGGGCGTCGAGCATGGCGATGTAGGATCCCGACATGCAGACCACGCGCCGCGTCTCGTCGCGCAGCACCTGCCCCTCGAAACCTGCGGGGGCCGGTTCGCCGTCGCGGGCGATGAAGAGGTACTGGTCGGTAACCTCGTCGCCGTACCACGGGTTGTGGACGGTGACGAGCGTGCTGCGGCTTCCGGCAGCGCCCGTGATCTCGAATCCCGAGGCGTAGCGGGGCGTGTAGACCGGCAGCGTGAAGTCGCCGATCGGGCGGGCGGCGCGCTGACCGCAGGCGGCCAGCAGCAGGCCGCAGAGCAGGGGGAGGAGGCGTCTCATCGTTTGCGGGTGTGGAATTTGGGTCGGATGTCCAGAAAGATTTCGTAGTTGAGGCGGGGCATGGGGCGCGAGAGCACGGTGACGTACTCGACGTTGAAGAGGTTGCGCACCACCCCTTTGAGCGACAGATCGGCCCATCGCAGCGCGAAGGAGCGTTCGAGCGAGAGGTCGCTCATGTAGTAGGGTTCGAGCCGGCCGGTGCGGAGCGACGTGTCGTTGCTCGTGGTGGTATAGCGTTCGCTGTAATAGTTCCATTTGTAGACGAGTGTCCAGCGGCGCCAGCCCAGCGTCGCCGTGGCGGCCGCGGCGTATTCGGGGACGTAGACCAGCTGTTTGCCGTAGGAGGCGTCGGCGTCGTTGACCGGTTCGCCGTAGTTGATCGAGGGGGTCCATGCGAAGTGGGCGTCGAGGCCGAGCCGCCAGTCGGGCGAGAGGCGCACCGAGGCGTCGACCTTCGTCTCGGCGCCGTAGTTGTGGACTTTGCGGACGTTGCGGGGCGTCCAGTAGCCGCGCCGCGCCTGCACCCAGAGAATCCAGTCGTCGATGTGCGAGTCGAAGAGCGTCGCCTCGCCCCGCAGCGTGTAGCCCTCCGCTTCGCCGCCCAGTGCGAACGATATGCCGCCGTCGTAGGTGAAGCCGTGTTCGGGGCGCAGGTCGGGGTTGCCGCCCGGCTGGTAGTAGCGGTCGTTGAGCGTCGGGTAGCGGTAGTTGCGCGCCACGGAGGCTTTGAGTACCACGTTGCCGCGTTCGGAGACGACCCAGTCGAAGAAAAAGGCGGGGATCAGCGGCACGGCATGGCGGTCGTAGAGTTCGCCGCGCAGGTTGACCGCCAGCCCGATGCGTTCGGTCGGCCGCCATTTGGCCGAGAGGTGTCCCGACAGCTCCACGCGGTAACGGTCGTAGACGTCGCCCTCGTGGTAGGGGCTCTTGTCGCTGCAATCGACCATCGGAACGTGTAGCGCGACGTTGCCCGTGAAGAGCCAGCGCCGGCCGACGTAGTATTCGGCTTCGAACTGTCCGTAGGGAGTATGCAGATAGCTGCGGCTCAGCGTCAGGTCGCTCTGCGCTCCCTGTGCGTTGCGTTGCCGGAAGTCGTAGGCCGAGGCGGTGTAGGCGTAGCCGAGTTTCGCTCCCAGTTTGAGCCGCTCGCGCAGCCGTTCCCACGAGGCCACGGCGCGCAGCGTCTGTTCGCGTTGTTCGTTGAGGATCGTCACGTCGTCGCGGTAGTCGGTCGAGAGGAAGGGCAGCCCGCGTTTCGAGCGGAGGTACCACGCCGAAAGGCCGTAGCGCGTGCCGTCGCCGCGATTGTAGTAGAGTTCCTGCAACAGGTGCAGGTCGCGGAAGTAGCCGCTGCGGTTGCGCTCGACGGGGTGGTAGGTGTCGACCACCGCGCCGTCGGGGCCGTAGACGAGCTCCATCTTGTCGTAGTTGGTGTAGCGGAAGTCGTTGTCCGAGGTGGAGTAGACCGCGCGCGTCGAGGCGCTCCACCGCTGGCCGCCGTAGCTTACGCGCAGGTATTGGTCGAAGGTCGAGAACGATCCGACGCCCTGCACGTATTGCGTTTGCCAGCCCCGCTGCGCGGACGGGCGGGTGCCGAGCACGACGGCGCCGCCCAGTGCGCCGCCCGTGACGCCGATCGACGAGGCGCCGTGCAGCAGCGTCGCGGCGTCGATGAAGAACGCGGGGATCATCGAGAAGTCGACCGTGCCGAGCATCGGCGAGTTGATCCGCATTCCGTTCCACGTCACCTGCGTGTGCGAGGGCGACGTGCCGCGGAATTCGGCCGTCGCGAGCGTGGCACGGCCGTAGCTCTTGATGAAGAGGTTGGCGTTCTGCGTCAGCACGTCGGCCATCGAGAGCGAGATGTTGTCGTGCAGCACGGTCGAATCCAGCTGCGTGCGCTGCACGCCGATCTCCTTCATCGTGCGGCGGGTCACCACCGGCACCTCCTCGATCGGGAGCGACCACGCGGGGCGCTCCTCCTGCGCGGCGGCGAGCAGCGGGAGAATGAGCAGCGGAAGGAGCGTGAGGCGGCGCATGGGTTATTCGGTTTCTCGGTCGATAAGGTGGTAGTCGACGATGTGGTGCACCTCGGTGGAGGTTTCGCCCAGCAGCGCGGTCTTGCCCATCTGGCCGGTCTGTATCTTCACGAAGTCGATGTATTTCAGGTCGGCGGGCCGGCCGTCGAAGGTGCGGGCGTTGCTCAGACGGAAAAGACAGAACTGCCCGTCGTAGTCGCTTTTGCCCGCGTTGTCGGCATAACCCCAGTCGTAGGGAGGAACGACGGTCTGCCCCGAAGCGTCGACGTACGAGCGGTCCAGCAGGCGCGTGCCGTAGAAGGTGCACTCTCCTTCGGGCAGCCACGGCTGATAGTAGCTGTCCGAAGGGTTCCAGTAGGCGTTGTGGTCGATCGTGCCCCCGCCGCCGCGGTTGTCGCGCCAGACGACGGCGGCCTGCGCGCGCGTAGGCTGATAGTAGGTGACCGAATAGTCGTAGATCGTTTCAGCGCTGTCGTACTCCGAACCGGCCAGTTCGTACCACGTGTCGTTGGGTTCCCCGTCGCCGTTCTCGTCCTGTGCGACCCAGACGACGCCTGGCTCCGACTGGTAGGAGTAGGGATTGCCGCGGATGGCCAGGTCGACTCCGCCGCCGCTGTTGTCGACGCTGTGGTCGAAGCCTGCGACGACGTAGCCGCCCCACGCTCCCAGCGAGATCATGTAGTTGATGTCGAAGCGCGATTGCACGTAGGCGCACGCTTCGGCCATCGTCGTGGCGGTGAAGAGCGGGCCGTACATGTAGCCGCTCACCCACAGTCCGGGCGCGGGCAGGTACTCGAAGACGCGGACGGTCGACGCCCGGCTCGCGGCGTCGGCGGGCCGGTAATAGGTGCCTTCGGCAGCACAGACGTTGACCGACAGTGTTTGCGAGCGGGTCGCATAGCTGTTGCGCATGGTGACCGTCACTTCGTGCGGTCCTTCTTCGAGGGCTTCGAAGCGGTATTCGAGCTGCGCTCCGCGTTGTCGCTCCGTGCCGTCGACCTCCCAGATGTATTCGGCGTCGAAGGCGTTGACGGGGTTCCACCCTTTCAGGCGGATCGTGCGTCCCAGCGCGACGTTATAGACCGTCTGGGGAAATTCCCACGAGAAGGGCATCTGCTCCGGAGACAATACTTTTACAGTGAACGAGACCGAGTCCTCGCCGTCGTCGTTCGCGGCGCTGAACGTCACTTCGTAGTCGCCGCATTCGTGCCGCCGGAAAAGGTACTCCGCCGCTTCGCCGACCGTTTCTCCGTCGATCGTCCATCGGAAGCGCGCCGTCTGGCCGTTCTCGACGGTGGGAGCGATCGTCAGTTCGGCGTCGGCCGCGACGGTGAACCCTCCGACGGGTTCGATGAGCGTGATGCAGGGCGCTTCGAGCGCGTCGACCCGCACGCGCAGTTCGTCCTCGGCGGCGCCGTAGTCATTTTCGACGCGCAGCGAGAGGTAGTAGATGCCGGCCTTGTCGCGCCGGAAGACGTAGGAGGCTTCGCGGCAGACCACCTCGTCGTCGCACGTCCAGGTGAAGCGCGCCCCTTCGGCGTTGGTATAGCTCGGGGCGATGAGCAGTTCGCGCCCCGCCTTCACGCGGTAGCGGGCGTTGGCCTCCTGCTGCGTAATGGTGGGTTGCAGTGCCGAGGTGTCGGTTTGTTCGTCCCCGCCGCAGGCGACGGCGAGCAGTGCGGCGAGCAGGGAGAGCTTCTTTCTCATGGCGGTTTCCTATTTGAATGCGAAGGCGCTGGGTAGCATTCCTTTCACGCCGAACGAGTCGACCAGTTCGGCGCCCTGACCGGTGTCGCGGTAGCGGTAGACCACGCCCGGCTGTTCGAAATCGATCGCGTCGCCCACGTAGATCTCCCCATTTGTTGGATCGATGGCGAGTCCGTATATCAAACAGTTTTTTTGGTTGGGAATTAATGGTCTTGTTGGTGCGTGCGCGGCCGTGACCGACATCTTGCAGATGCCGTCGTTGATGAAGTAGAGCACGTCGCCCGCACCGTTGATGCAGAGCTCCGAGGGGTACTCCTCCTTTTCGAAGACGAACTCCTGTTCGACGCGCCAGGTCGCAGCGTCGATGCGGTAGAGACAGGGTTCGGTCTGCCCGTATTCGCTGCCGGCGTAGCCGCCGTCGGTCAGCGCCCACAGTTTGCCGTTGCGGTCGACGACCAGCGAATTGGGCTGGATGCTCCGCAGTTCGATTTCGTGCACCACCTTGTCCTGCTCGGAGTCGATGACCAGGATCTTGTTGCTGTACGACCAGCAGTTGACGAAGACCCACTTGCCGTACTGCGCCATCTGTTCCGTGGAGTTGTAGCTGCCCGTCGACGGCGCCTGACCGGTGTGGATGGCGCCCGTTATCTTGCAGGTGCGGGGGTCGAAGACGGTGAGGTAGGGGCTGAACAGGTCGGTCACGTAGGCCTTCGTATCGCTCAGGAAGTGGATGTAGCGCGGCGCGACGATGTGGTTGTTCTGGTCGGGGTGCTGGCTGCTCGCCGCTTCGAGCTTCCCCTCGACGCGGAAGGTGTCGGCGTCGATGGCCCAGATCACGCCCGAATTGCTTATCGGGATGAAGACGCGCCCTTCGCGCAGGAAGATCGATTGCGCCACGTCGCCCAGTTTGGCGCCGTTGGCACGGTAGAAGACTTCGTTCTGCACCGTGCGTGCGGCGGGGTCGTAGTAGGAGAGCGAGGCGTTGCCGGCGTTCATGTTGCCTTCGCAGAGGCAGAAGACCCCCGCGCTGCCGCCCGTGTCGAAATCCTCTTTTTCAGCCGGCCCCGAACTTTCGCAGGCTGCCAGCAGCAATACGGCGCACCATGCGGCCGCTATCGTTCCGAATCGTATCATAGTCGTCGAACTTTGTCGTATCGGACGGGATCGCGGCGGCGGGAGAGAGGAGGGGGATCGGTCTGGCAGCAGGTCGCGCAAGCAGTGTGCGCATTCGGCTTCCGGCCCGTACCCCGCAGGCGTGAATCCGTCTTTTCGGGCCGAAAGCAGGTCTTCTGACTTTTCCTTCTGCGACGCCTTCCCGATCGGAATCAGTGGCCTGAACGTGTCGCGGAGTACATCCGTCGCTCGGGACGGATGCCGGAATTTACAGCAGCGGGAACTGTTCGGGAGTTACACCCGATTCCCTTTTCATCCGGGTGCAGCGAAGCTTCGCCGCGCCGTTGGAACTCTCGGCGAGGCAAAAATACGAAGAATTTTCCAGAAAGCGGCTTTTTACGGAAAAAAAGCGGCGACCTCTCGAAAAGATCGCCGCAGAAGGGTTGCGGATCGTGCCGTCGGTACCGGATTCCGTCATTCGGCGAGGTGCCAGCCTGTCGTCCCGTGGTGTTCGGGGCAGCCGCCTTCGTGATGGTGTGCGCAGGCGTCGCCCGAATCGGCGATCCGGCCGGCCAGATAGGCCGCGACGACCTCCTCGACAGGCCCGTGGCAGCCGCGGATGACGGCGATACCGTTGCGTTGGAGGACGTTTTTCGCCCCGTCGCCCATGTTGCCGGCGAGCATCACGTCGACGCCCATGGCGTGCAGGCGGGGGGCGATGTCGGATTTACAGCCGCAGCCTTCGGCGGCGGGTAGCGTCTGGCGGCCGGCGATGCGGCGGTCGGCGTCGAGCGTGAAGATCGTGTAGCATTCGCAGTGGCCGAAGTGGTCGTCGACCGCGCCGTTGCGGGTCGGAAGTGCGATTTTTTCCATGATGACAGTATTAACAGGGTTATATGTTGTATTCGGTTGTCCGAGTATCTCGGAGTCTTCATTGCGGCGGCAGGCCGGACAGCGGGGTGTTCCGGTGTGGATGCGCCGGCAGTGCGGGCAGCGGTACCAGCGTTCGGAGTGGCAGACCTTTCCGCCTTCGATGCGCAGCGGCCGCCCTTCGACGAGCGCGGCGGCGAGCGTGCGGCGGGCACGGTCGTAGAGACGCGTGCAGGTGGGGCGGGAGATGCCCATGCGCTCGGCCGCCGCGGCCTGTGTCAATCCCTGGTGGTCGATCAGGCGGATCGCTTCGTATTCGTCGTACCGAAGCGTGACGGCTTCGGGAGCGACGCTATCTCCGCCGACGGGACGCATTCCCGCGACGGCGGGCGGTTGGGCGATGTAACAGCATTTGCGGGGACGCGGCATGACAAAAAACTCGTTTCCGCAAAGTTATTAATTATGAACATAAGTTCAAAATAAATTATGGAAAATACGCTATATTATCGTTTGTCCGAAGGTGCAGGGGAGCTTCGGTCGTGCGAAATTCCGGTTCGCTGCGGGGCGTTTCTTCGGGCGAAGGTTTGGATATTTCGTAAAAAAGGCCTATTTTTATCTCCTAATCCGTGAAGACTTTTATGCCGATCAAGTTCTTGTACAGCCTGTTTTGTCTCCTGACCGGAGTGCTTTCGGCGATGTCGTCGCGTGCCGCCGGTCCCGGTGTCATCAACCTGCTGCCGTCCGATTATCGGGCGGCCAACAAGAACTGGGCGGTGGCCGAAGACGATGCGGGAACGCTCTATGCCGGCAACGACAAGGGGCTGCTCGAATTCGACGGCCTGCAATGGCGGTTGTACGAACTGCCCCGCGCCTCGATCGTGCGTTCGGTGGCCCCGCTGTCGCACGACGTGATCTTCACGGGCGGGTTCGAGGAGTTCGGGCGCTGGGATCGCGACGCTTCGGGTGCGCTGCGCTATACGTCGCTCGTTCCGGCTCAGCGCAATCCCCGCTTTTCGGACAGTGATTTCTGGAAAATCTACATCACGCCGCAGGGGGTGTTGTTTCAGTCGTTCCACGGCATCTACCTTTATGATTACGAGCGTGTCCGCCGCCTGACGGGCGAGATGAACATGCTCTTTCTGCTGCGTGCGGGCGACGAGTTCTGGGTGCAGGAGATGGGCGGCCCGCTCTATCGGATGCGGCAAGAGTCCTTCGAGCGGCTGCCCGACAGCGAACGCTTCTCGACGACGACCGTGCGGGTGCTGCTGCCCGGGCCGCACGAGGGCGAATGGATCGTGGGGACGGGTACCGACGGATTGTGGCGCTACGACGGCGAACGGTTCACGCCGTGGAGTCCGGCGCTGTCGGAGCGGTTGCGGCGCGACGAACTGAACTGCGGCATCCGAACCTCGCGCGGCACCTATCTCTTCGGGACGCTTTTCGGAGGATTGTACGAGGCCGGTGCCGACGGACGGCTGCTCGCGGTTCTTTCGACCGAAAACCGGCTGCTCAACAACAGTGTGATGGCGCTTGCGGAGGATGCGCAACAAAATGTCTGGGCGGCGCTCGACCGGGGACTTTCGTTGCTGCTGTTCTGCGAAGGGGTGGATTACCATACCTACAACAAGTGGGCGGCCGGTTCGCTCTACGACGCCTGCCGCTGGCAGGGGAAGTTGCTGCTGGCTACCAACCAGGGGGTCTTCGCCGTCGACGAGAGCCGTCTGGCGACGGGCATCGATCCCTCCGATTTCCGCCCCGTGGCCGGCCTGAGCGGTCAGGCGTGGTCGTTCGACCTGCTCGACGGGCGGCTCTACGTGAGCCACAACACGGGCGTCACCGAACTCCGTCCCGATTTTTCGCTGGTACGCCGTTCCGACATGGGCGGTTACGGGTTGCGGCGGGTGAAACTGGGCGAAAAGAGCCGCACCTACTACGCCTCCTATTACAAGTTGCGGCTGCTCGACGACGACGGTACGATGCACGAGGTCGACGGACTGGACGAATCGGTCTACCGCATCGAGGCGGATTATATGCGCAACCTCTGGCTCGAACATCCGTCGAAAGGGGTCTACCGCTGCCGCATGAGCGACGACGGCCGGCGCATCGAGGAGCGGACGCTCTACGGAGGCGGTGCGGGCGACGGACTGCCCTACAAACTCCATTTGCTGCGCGTGGGCGGCCGCGTGGCGCTCATGGGCGACGACAGGTTTTTCCGTTACAACGAATATACGGACTGCATCGAGGCGGATACGGTGCTCGATGCGGCGTTCCGCACGGTGGAGGACATCCGCCGCGTGATTCCCTATGCCGACGAACGGTTCTGGGTCATTACCGGCAGCGGCGTCTGGAAATTGCGTTACGACGGCCGGCGCAGTGCCGAATTGACGCCGTGCGCCGGCATTCCGGTCGACAACATGATCTACGGGTACGAACAGGTGGCGCGGCTCGACGATTCGACCTGTCTTTTCTGCGGGGACAACGGCTTCGAACTCGTCTCATCGCAGGCCGTCGAAATCCCCCCCCCTCCGATTCCTCCGCTACTCGAATCGCTGCGTGCGTCGGGGCGCCGGGGCGATGAGGCGTGGTACGATCTCTCGGCTGCGGTCGAGATTCCTCACCAGCGCAACTCGGTGACTTTCCGTTACGCTCCGCGTCGGGGCGCGGTTCCCGGCCTGCGTTTCCGCCACCGCCTGACGGGCATGGAGAGCGCATGGTCGGAGTCCGACCGGACGGGAACGGCCGATTACGCCCGTTTGCCGCAGGGGCGCTACACCTTCGAGGTCGCCGTGGGCGACGTGTTCGGCCGCTGGTCGGAACCCGCCCGTTTCCCGTTCGTCGTTCTCACGCCCTGGTACGCTACCGGCTGGGCCTATGCGGGCTACGTGCTGCTGCTGGCCTTCACTTTCTATTGTCTGTGGCTGTTGGTGATGCGTTTCTATCGCCGGCGTTACCTGCGGCGTCTGCGCTTGCAGGAGATCGTCGCGTTGCGGCGCGCCAACCGGGAGCTGACCCGGCAGATCGAGACGCGCGACGCCGAGATCGTGGCGCAGAGTTCGACGCTCATTGGGCGCAACGAGATCATCCTGCGCCTGCGCGACATGGTCAACGAGTTCCAGCAGAAGCAGGGTAGCCGCACGACGGCGCCCCTGTGGCAGAAAGTCAACGCCTATGTAAGCAGCAAACTCGATACGGAGAGCGACTGGACGCTGTTCCTGATCAAGTTCGAGCAGAAGCACTCTTCCTATTTCCGCATCATGAAGGAACGCTTCCCCGACCTGACGACCAGCGATCTGCGTCTGAGCGCCTGCCTGAAAATGAATCTTTGTACCAAGGAGATCGCCTCGCTGATGAGTCTGTCGGTGCGGGCGGTCGAGAACGGCCGTTACCGGCTGCGAAAGAAACTCGGATTGACTTCGGCCCAGAATTTGAACGAATTCCTCTTGCATATCGATTCGCAGGAGTCTGGGCCGGAGGATGATGAGAAGTAGAATTTCGATTTTTAATCGGTTGATTTCAAATTATTTCATTGTTCTTTGAGAGGTAATTGAGAGGCAGTGGAAGAGTCTTTTTCGAGGGTGGAGTAGTCGGAGTGTAGCCGCTTTTCCCCGCGATTTTTCCGAACCTTTTAATTTTGTTTTCGTAAAAACTTTTCCGGGCGACGCTTCGGCGGATTCCGTTCCGCATTTCCCTGCCGAGGCGCGGAGCCCACAGTAGAAACATAAACCTAAAATTGCAATGAAAAAGAATCGACCAGAGAGTTGCGGCGTCGGCCGCCTCTTGTTCAAGGCGTTTGTATCGGTCGTTCTGCTGCTCGCGGCCTCCGTATCGGGCGCCTTCGCGCAGAGCACGATCGATGTAACGGGAAAAGTCATCGATGCGGACGGGCAGCCTGTCGTAGGCGCCAGCGTCGTGGTCGCGGGGACGTACACGGGTACGACCACGGGCGCGGACGGCGGTTTCGCACTGAAAGCCCGCGAGGGGCAGGAGTTGGAGGTTTCGTTCATCGGTATGTCCACGCAGCGCGTGCCCGTATCGGCCGTGCCGGTTACGGTGACGCTCGAAAGCGAGTCGACGATGATCGAGCAGGCCGTGGTGATCGGTTACGGTACGGCCAAGAAACGCGATCTGACGGGTTCGATCGTCAACGTCGACGCCGCGACGATCGCCAACCGTCCGGCGTCGAACCCGCTGGCCTCGTTGCAGGGCCGCGTGGCCGGTGTGCAGATCACCAATTCGGGTCGGGCCGGACAGGATCCCGAAATCCGTATCCGCGGTACGAACTCGATCAACGGCTTCGCACCGCTCTATGTGGTGGACGGAATGTTCACCGACAACATCAACTACCTCAATGCGAATGACATCGAATCGTTCGAGATTCTGAAAGACCCCTCGTCGCTGGCTATCTTCGGCGTGCGCGGCGCCAACGGCGTCATCATCGTCACGACCAAACGCGCCAAGATGGGGCAGACTGTGGTGAACGTCAACCAGTCGGTGGGCGTGAAGCACGTGGGGCACCGCATGTCGCTGACCAGCGGGCCGCAGTTCAAGGAGCTCTACAACGAGCAGCTTTCGAACATGGGCGGCGATCCATTCGACTATACCTATTATCAGGCCAATACCGACTGGCAGGACGCCATCTTCCAGAATGCCATGATCAGCCAGACGACGGCCAGCATCATGGGCGCCAACGAAAAGAGCAACTTCTATCTGGGCGTGGGCTACACCTACGAGCAGGGCAGCATCGTGGGTGAGGAGATGCAGAAGGTGACCGTCAATTTCAGCGACGAGTACAAGATGAAGGACTGGCTCAAATTCGGCGTGCAGATGAACGGCGCCTACATGTTGCCGGCCGATGCCAAGAACGTGACCGGCGCCATCCATGCGGCTCCGATCTCGCCGATCTACGACGATGCGACGGGCGGCTACTACAAACTGCCTTCGTTCCAGAGTTCGCAGATCTCCAACCCGATGATCGACATCGAGGAGTTCGCCGCCCACAACAAGGCGCAGAACTACCGCTTCGCGGGCAATGTCTACGGCGAGATCAATTTCCTGCCCGAACTGAAATTCCGCGCCGCCTTCTCGATCGACTACCTGTCGAACAATTCGCGGCTCTTCACGCCTGTGAAATACGAATACGATCCCGATCTGGGGACGATCAACGCCCGCAGCGACCGCGAGTCGCTGTCGCAGACGAAGTCCAACACGCTCAATGCGCAGCAGGACTACATCCTCACCTATGCGAAGACCTTCGCCGACAAGCACGACCTGACGCTGATGGCCGGTCTGACGACCAACTTCACCAACTACGAGGAGCTCACCGGCGGCCGCAGCCAGAACGTCGCTTCGGCCGACCTGCCGATTCCGAACGATCCCGACAAGTGGTGGATCTCGTCGATCGGCGACACGGCGTCGGCGACCAACGGCGGCTCGCAGTACCGCAAGTTCACGATGTCGTACCTGTTCCGTGCGCTCTACAACTACAACCGCCGCTACCTGGTCAACTTCTCGTTCCGCCGCGACGGTGCGTCGGTGTTCAAGTACACGGGCAACACGTGGGACAACTTCTACTCGGTCGGTGCCGGATGGATCATGTCCGAAGAGAATTTCATGCGCAACCAGCATGTGATCGACTACTTGAAGATCAAGGGGTCGTACGGCGTGCTGGGTAACCAGAACGTCGGTACCGAGGGCGGCAATTATCCCGCGTTCCCGACGCTCAACTCCTCGAACGCCATCTTCGGCGACAACATCATCTCCTCCTATGCGCAGGCCTATCTGGCGACGAATCTGCGCTGGGAGAAGACCAAGGCGTGGGAAGTGGGCTTCGAGATGCAGATGTTCAACCAGCGCCTGCACATCGAGCCGACCTATTACAGCAAGAAGACCGAAGACCTGATCTGCTACCTCGAATCGTTCATGGGCGCGCAGGACGGTCTGATCAATTCGGGTTCGATCCGCAACCGCGGCTTCGAGCTGTCGGGATCGTGGAGCGACACGATCGGCGACGATTTCCGCTATACCGTTTCGGGTAACCTGACCACGATCGACAACGAGGTGCTCACGTTGGGCAAGACCTACTATCAGGGCGACAAGAGCGTGGCCGTATCGGAACCGGGCAAGCCCATCGGTTATTTCTACGGCTACGAGGTCGAGGGCATCTACCAGAACAAGGCCGACATCGCCTCGTCGCCGGAAAACACGCTGGCGGCCGTGGCTCCGGGCGACCTGAAATTCCGCGATGTCACGGGCGACGGCAAGATCACCGAAGCCGACCGTACGATGATCGGCAATCCTACGCCCGATTTCACCTACGGTTACTCGGTCAACCTGCAATACAAGAATTTCGATCTGGGTATCGACTTCCAGGGTGTCTACGGAAATGAGCTCTTCAATACGAGCTTCCTGTCGGCATATGCACAGTATAATTATCATACCAAGCGTCTGGGACGTTGGAACGGCGAGGGCACGTCGAACTGGGAGCCGATTCTCGATTCGTCGCGCGCCACGCAGATGATGAATTCGAGCTACTTCATCGAGGACGGCAGTTACCTGCGTCTGAAAAACATCCAGCTGGGTTACAGTTTCGGCGACCGGATCCTCAAGAAGATCCGTCTCAAAGCGCTGCGCGTGTTCATGAACATCGACAACCTGGCCACCTGGTCGCACAACACCGGCTATACGCCCGAGATCGGCGGTACGGCCCTTGCGTTCGGCATCGACACGGGCGACACCTACCCCATGCCGACGACCATTACTTTCGGTGTAAACGTGTCTTTCTAAAACAGCATAACCAATGAAAACGATCATAAGAAATCTGAAACTCTGGATCATCGCCGTCGCGGCGGTCGCATCGGCCGCGTGCAGCGACCTGCTCGACCAACGCCCGCAGGGCCAGTGGACTATCGACGACATCGAAGGCGGCGCCTACTTTTCGCAGGTAATGGCGCTCTACACCAAGGCGCGCCACTACAATATCACGTCGGGTATTCCCGCCTTCGCGGTGCATTACTACCGTTCGGAGGATTCGCGTAAGGGATCGACCACGACCGACGGTGCGGAACATGTGCCGATGTACGAGAATTTCCAGTATTCGGCGGCCAATTCGCTGTTGAATCCTTATTGGACGCAGAACTACGAGATCATCAATGCGGCCAATACCGTGCTCGACCAGATGCAGAAGGCGCAGGAGGCCGGTGAACAGCTCGATGAGGCGGAACTGCAATGCGGCATGGAAGCTCGCTTCTTCCGCGGCTGGTGCTATTTCAATCTGGTGCGTGCCTTCGGCGAGGTGCCGCTCGTCGACTTCGCCATCACCAATTCCGACGAGGCCAATATCCCCAAATCGTCGGTGGACAAGATCTACGAGTTGATCGACGCCGATCTGACGGCGGCCGAAGGGCTGCCCCGCCGCTGGGAGTCGAAATATATCGGGCGGGTCACTTACGGCGCCGCACGTGCGTTGCATGCCAAGACTTACGGCCAGCGCGGTCTGTGGTCGCAGATGTATCAGGCTGCCAAGAACGTGATCGATACCAGGGTCTACAATCTCGACACGCCGTTCGACGAGATTTTCCGCGAAGAGGGCGAAAACTCTTCGGAATCGGTTTGGGAGTTGCAGTGCACGGCCACCGTCGCGCAGCCCGCGACCAACGATCTGGGCAGCCAGTTCTGCCAGGTGCAGGGCTGCCGCGGTTCGGGTACGAGCAATCTGGGCTGGGGCTGGCATATGGCCGACCAGTCGATCGTCGACGTGTTCGAAGAGGGCGATCCGCGCCGCGACGAGACGCTGCTCTACTTCTCGACCCCTTCGAAGCCGTGGCCTGCGATCGCTCCGGAGGCCGGCAACGCCCCCTTCAATGAAAAACTCGTATCGCAGGACGGTCTGGACGGCGACTACTACAACAAGAAAGCCTATTGCAGTCCCGAACTGCGCGAATATTACGGCAGCAACGACGGATTCTGGTACAACATTCGTATGATCCGTTACTCGGACGTGGTGCTGATGGCTGCCGAAGCGGCCTGCGAGATGGGCGGCGAGGCGATGATCGAGGAGGCGCTGGATTATCTGGAACAGGTGCGCGCCCGTGCCCGCGGCACCAATACGAACGTGCTGCCCAAGGTGACGACGACCAACCAGTTGGAGTTGTGCAAGGCGATCCACCATGAACGCCACGTGGAGCTGGCGCTCGAATTCGACCGCTTCTACGATCTGGTGCGCTGGCAGGAGTTCAGTATCGCCGGTGCGGAGGACGGTGCTTCGGCCGTGCTCGGCAACAAGGGCTACACCGCCAAGAACAAATACCTGCCGCTGCCTCAGGAGCAGGTCGACGCCTCGAACGGCGTGCTGGTACAGAATCCCGATTATGCTAATTAAAACAAGTCAGATACCATGAAATTCCTCAGATATTTTCCGTTGATTTTGACGACCGCGGCGCTTTTGTCCCTCGGATCGTGCAAACAGGATTTGGGTCAGGATCCTCCCTTCGACTATCCGGATGAGGGCTCGTCGGGCGTACAGCTTCCCGATCCGCTCTACCATTTGGCCTGCGACGACGATCTGTTCCTCGACGGAACGCTCGCGGGCGAGATGAAGACCTTCACCGGCGAGTCGCCGATGTTCGTCGACGGCAAGTCGGGCAAGGCCTACCAGAACGTCGACGGCCAGGCGCTCATCTTGACGCCCGACGCCGCTTCGACGACAGCGCTCAAATCGTTGGGCAGCTACTCGATTTTCATGTGGATCAAGTTCGACGGTACGAACAAGAATGCAGCGGGTCTCTTCTCCATCGGCAACAAGACGATCGAGGTGGCCGACGTCGCCTTCTTCCTCAACAACGGCAACACGACCACTCCGTCGGAGTTCTTCTTCAAGGGATTCATGCAGGCGACCGGTGCGAGCGGCAAGCCCGATGCGTGGTTCGATGCCGGCGACGACGCCAAGATACAGAATATGGCCGGCGTCTGGGCGCATGTCGGCGTGACCTACGACGCAGGGACCTCGACCATCACGCTCTACCACAACGGCGGGGCGGTCTGCGACCGCGTGTTGAAGGACGGAGCCTTCGGTCCGATGACGTTCGACGAGGTGAGCGGCATCTGCCTCGGCGCCTTCCCGTCGCAGGTCGGCCTGGGTTCGGGTGCCGGCTGGACGGCCGAGGCTTCCTTCTATACGGGAGCCATGGACGAGATCTATCTCTACGATCAGGTGTTGACGCCGGCACAGGTGACGGCACTGTACGAACAGGCGAAATAGCAGGGCTCGATTTCTGCATTGATCGGAAGAGGGGACCGAAATCAGGCCCCCTCTTCTAAAAAAACGACGATATATGAAAGGTTTTCCGTTTTTCAAGCGCCTCCTGCCCGCGCTGGTTTTGCTGGGTGTCGGCTGCGGCGGCGATTCGACCGACGACCGCACGCCCGCGGGCGATCAGCTGGCGTTGAGTTCGGTTACGATCGGCGGGCAGAGCGGCCTGTCGGATTTCGATGACGTGTCGCCCGACGCCGAGATCGTGCTCGACTTCACGGCGGCGCTCGACGCGGCGACCGTCGAGGCCAATATCTATCTGCTCGACGCCGGAGGCGCGAAGGTGGACGCCAGCGACGTTTACGACGGCGCGAAGCGCGTCACGCTCAAACCCTCCGCCGGGTTGAACGCGTATGCTTCCTACCGGTTGATCGTCGACAGCGGCCTGAAATCGGCTGCCGGAGAGGCAATCCTAACCGGCAAGGTGATCCGGATCCGGACGGGGCTGGACACGAGCGACAAATTCCCGCAGATTTCCGACGAGGAGCTGCTCACCAAAGTGCAGCAGCAGACCTTCCGCTATTTCTGGGAGGGTGCCGAACCGACGAGCGGCATGGCGCGCGAGCGCACCTCGTCGGGCGCGACGGTCACTACCGGCGGGACGGGCTTCGGCGTGATGGCCATGACGGTGGCCGCCGAGCGCGGTTTCGTGACCCGCAGCGAGGCGTGCCAGCGGGTGCAGCGGATCGTGACCTTCCTTGCGGAGCGGGCGACCTCCTATCACGGCGCCTTCTCGCACTGGATCGACGGCCAGACGGGGCAGACGCTTCCCTTCTCGGCCGATGACAACGGCGCCGATCTGGTGGAGACCGGGCTGTTGTTCCAGGGGTTGCTGACGGCGCGCGCCTACTTCGACGGCGCCGATGCGGCAGAGAGCAAGCTGCGCGCCGACATCACCGCCTTGTGGGAGGCCGTCGAGTGGGATTTCTTCACCAAGGAGGGGACGGAGAAGGTGCTCTACTGGCATTGGAGTCCCGACAAGGGCTGGGCGATGAACATGCCGATACAGGGGTGGAACGAGGCGTTGATCGTCTACGTGCTGGCCGCCTCGTCGCCGACGCATCCCATCGGCCGCGAAGTGTATGCCGAAGGCTGGGCGCGCGGCGGCGCGATGCGCAACGGCAAGTTGTTCTACGATACCGTGCTGCCGCTGGGCGAGGATTACGGAGGCCCCCTTTTCTGGGCCCAGTATTCCTTCCTGGGGCTGAATCCCCGGGGACTCTCCGATGCCTATGCCGACTATTGGGAGCAGGTGTGCAACCATACCCGGATCAACTACGCGTATTGCGTAGACAACCCCAAGGGGTATGCCGGTTACGGCGCCGACTGCTGGGGACTGACGGCCAGCGATATTCCCGACGGCTACACCGCCTCGTCGCCGACGAACGACCGGGGAGTCATCGCCCCCACGGCAGCCTTGTCGTCGATGCCCTACACGCCCGACGAGTCGATGGCCGCACTGCGCTTCTTCTACTATAAACTGGGCGACAAGTTGTGGAGCGACTACGGGTTTATCGACGCCTTCGATCTCACGACCGGCTGGTTCGACAGAGGAATGCACATCGCCATCGATCAGGGCCCGATCGTGGTGATGATCGAAAACTACCGCACGGGATTGCCGTGGAACCTGTTCATGTCCGATAAGGATGTGCAGAGGGGACTCGCCGAACTCGGATTTACGGTCGAGGCGGGCAGTTGACGCGTGCCGCCGCAAGTGATCCGCGACCGTGAAACTCCGTTTTTCGGGAAGCGAAATATTATACCATAAAAAACAGAGATTACGATATGAAAAAAACACTCATTACCCTGCTGGGCATCGTGCTCTTCGGCGCGGCCGTCGCCGTCGAGAAGCCTGCGGGCGCTACGATGGAGCAGTATGTCGACGCGCTGATGCGCCGCATGACCCTCGAAGAGAAGATCGGCCAGCTCAACCTGCCCAGTGCGGGCGACATCACCACGGGTCAGGCCAAGAGCAGCGACATCGCCGAGAAGATCCGCCGCGGCGAGGTGGGCGGTCTGTTCAATATCAAGGGGGTGGAGAAGATCCGCGACGTGCAGCGCATCGCCGTCGAGGAGAGCCGTCTGGGTATTCCGCTGATCTTCGGCATGGATGTGATCCACGGTTATGAGACGACCTTTCCTATTCCGCTCGGCCTGACGGCCACGTGGGACATGGAGGCCGTCGAGCGTGCGGCCCGTATTTCGGCCGTCGAGGCGAGTGCCGCCGGTATCTGCTGGACTTTCTCCCCGATGGTCGATATTGCGCGCGATCCCCGCTGGGGACGTGCGTCGGAGGGCATCGGCGAAGATCCCTTCCTCGGCAGCGCTGTGGCGCGGTCGTTCGTCTACGGCTATCAGGGGCGTGATCCGATGCATTTTGCCACCGACGAGATCATGGGATGCGTGAAGCACTATGCTCTCTACGGTGCTGCCGAAGCGGGACGCGACTACAATACGACCGATATGAGCCGCCAGCGCATGTACAACGAATATTTCCCGCCCTACAAGGCGGCCGTCGAGGCAGGCGTGGGCAGCGTCATGGCGTCGTTCAACGAGGTCGACGGGATTCCCGCCACGGCCAACCGCTGGCTGATGACCACCGTGCTGCGCGAGCAGTGGGGCTTCAAGGGCTTCGTCGTCACGGACTACACGGGCATCTACGAGATGATCGCGCACGGTCTGGGCGATCTGAAAGAGGTGTCGGCGCGCGCCGTCGAGGCGGGTGTCGACATGGACATGGTGAGCGAGGGTTATCTGGGAACCTTGCAGCAGTCGCTCGAAGAGGGGCGTATCCCGCTGTCCGATATCGACCGCGCGTGCCGCCTGGTGCTCGAAGCGAAATTCAAGTTGGGACTTTTCGACGATCCCTACCGTTACTGCGATCCGCAGCGCGCCGCCACGCAGATCTATACGCCCGCACACCGCGCCGAGGCGCGCCGTATCGCGGGCGAGAGCTTCGTACTGTTGAAAAACGAAGGCGACGTGCTGCCGCTCCGGCGCGAGGGAACGATCGCCGTGGTCGGCCCGCTGGCCGCTTCGCGCGCGAACATGCCCGGCACGTGGAGCGTCGCTACCGACCTTACGAAGCCGCTGACGCTCGTCGAAGGGTTGCAGCAGGTGGCCGGTGAAGGGGTGAAGATCGTCTATGCCAAGGGCAGCAACGTGATCCGCGACGAGGAGCAGGAGCGCTATGCCACGATGTTCGGGCGCGATATTCCGCGCGACGGCCGCACCGACAAGCAGTTGCTCGACGAGGCGCTCGCCGCGGCGGCCGAGGCCGATGTGGTGGTCGCCGCGCTGGGCGAGGCTTCGGAGATGAGCGGCGAGAGCAGCAGCCGGTCGCAGATCGGCATTCCCGACGTGCAGCAGGAGTTGTTGAAGGCGCTCGTGGCGACGGGCAAACCCGTCGTGCTGGTACTCTTCACGGGGCGCCCGCTGACGCTCGAATGGGAGGCCGAGCACGTGCCTGCGATGCTCAACGTATGGTTCGGCGGCACGCAGGCGGCCGAGGCGATCGGCGACGTACTCTTCGGCGACGTCAACCCGTCGGGCAAACTTCCCGCGACCTTCCCGCGCAGCGTGGGGCAGATACCGCTCTTCTACAACCATAAGAATACGGGACGTCCGCTGCTGGGCGACAAGTTCGAGAAGTTCCGCAGCAACTATCTCGACGTGCCCAACACGCCGCTCTATCCCTTCGGCTACGGTCTGTCGTATACGACCTTCGACTACGGCGACGTGCGCCTTTCGGCGTCGGAGATGACCGCCGACGGGTCGATCGAGGCCACCGTGCGCCTGACGAACAGCGGCCGGCGCGACGGCGTGGAGGTCGTGCAGCTCTACATCCGCGACAGGGTGGGTTCGTCGACCCGTCCCGTGCAGGAGCTCAAAGGCTTCCAGCGCGTGGCGCTCAAAGCGGGCGAGAGCCGCGACGTAAGTTTTACGATCGACGTCTCGCTGCTCAAATATTACGATTTCGACCTGCGGTACGTGGCAGAGCCGGGCGAGTTCGACGTGATGATCGGCGGCGCGAGCGACGCGGTGAAGCAGGCAAGTTTCACCCTGAAATAACCTTCGCGGCATGAAGACGATCAAACGGATTACGGCGGCCATGGCGGCGCTCGCTCTGGCGGGCGTCGTCGCGGGCTGCGCGCAGCGTCCCGCAGCGACGCTTTCGGACGAGGCGTTGCTGGACAGCGTCGAGCGGCGTACGTTCGATTATTTCTGGTCGGGCGCCGAGCCCAACAGCGGCCTTGCGTGCGAACGGATCAACATGGACGGCATCTATCCCGAAAACGACGAGACGGTCGTGACGACGGGCGGCAGCGGCTTCGGTATTCTGGCGCTTATCGCCGGTATGGAGCGCGGCTACGTCACCCGTGAACAGGGGATCGAACGCTTCGAACGCATCGTCTCGTTCCTCGAACGTGCCGACCGCTTCCACGGCGCCTGGCCTCATTGGATCGAGGGCCGGACGGGCCGCGTGAAACCCTTCGGCAAGAAGGACAACGGAGGCGATCTGGTGGAGACGGCCTTTCTGGTGCAGGGGCTGCTGGCCGCGCATCAGTATTTCGCGCAGGGCAACGAGCGCGAGCAGGCGCTCGCACAGCGTATCGATACGTTGTGGCGCGGCGTCGAGTGGTCGTGGTATCGCAACGGGCAGAACGTCCTCTACTGGCATTGGAGTCCCGAATACGGGTGGGAGATGAATTTCGCCGTACACGGGTTCAACGAGTGTCTGGTGATGTATATTCTGGCGGCCGCTTCGCCGACCTATCCGATCGACCGCGAGGTCTATACCGAGGGGTGGGCCGAGAACGGGGCGATCGTCGACGAGCACGAGGTCGAGGGTTACCGCCTCCGCCTGCGGTATCAGGGCGTCGAGGCCGGTCCGCTCTTCTGGGCGCACTACTCCTTCCTCGGGCTGGATCCGCGCGGGCTGAGAGACGACTACTGCGAGGACTATTTCGGCGAGATGCGCGACTATTCGCTCATCAACCGTGCCTACTGCATCCGCAATCCCCGGCACTACAAGGGTTACGGCAAGGATTGCTGGGGGCTGACGGCCAGTTATTCGACGGCGGGGTATGCGGCGCACGCTCCCGTCGAGCGCGAGGATCGCGGCGTGATCGCCCCCACGGCGGCGCTTTCGTCGATCGTCTACACGCCCGAGGAGTCGATGGATGTGATGCGTTACCTCTACGGGCCGCTTCACGAGAAAGTATGGGGGCCTTACGGCTTCTACGATGCGTTCAGCCAGACCGACGACTGGTATCCGCAGAAGTATCTGGCCATCGATCAGGGGCCGATCGCGGTGATGATCGAGAACCACCGTTCGGAGTTGTTGTGGCGGCTCTTCATGAGCCACCCCGACGTGCAGAACGGTTTGCGGAAGCTGGGCTTCGAGTCGCCCGTGCTGCAATAAGGGGCGAAGCGGGATTTTTTGAGACGGGACGCATCGGTCGGTGCGTCCCGTTTTTTCAGATCGAACAGAAGAACGTGACCAGGAAGGGAACGCTGAAATCGGTGACGCAGCCGTGGAAGATCGCTACGACGGCATACTGCGGTCCTGCGACGCGGGTGAGGATCGGGAGGGTGGTGTCGAAGGTCGTGGCGCCGCCCGACGAAATCGCGGCCAGCGGCCCGAAACGGCCCGCTACCCACGGTGCGGCCAGCAGCGTGAAGAGTTCGCGCAGGACGTTGCAGAGCAGAGCGACCGTTCCCAGTTCGACGCTGCGCAGTTCGGAGATGAAGATGCTCGACAGCGAATAGTAGCCGAATCCCGCGCCGACGGCCATGGCGTCGGCCGGCGGTACGGTGTGCAGCAGCGGCGATGCGAGCGCCGCTCCGGCCAGCGTTCCGACGACGGTGCAGATGGGCAGCAGCGCCATGCGGCGGTCGAGCGAGCGGATACGCTCGACGAGCGTGGCGTCGTGTCCCAGCGACACGCCGACCGAGAACATCAGCCCGTAGAGCATGTAGGTGCTTACGGGCGAGGAGGCTGCGGTAGCCGGAATCCATCCCGCGATGCCGAAAATCGCTCCGGCTGCGAAGAAGGCGACGATCACCAGACTGCCGCGCAGTGCGGCGAAGGCCGGCGGAGCGGGTACGGCGGAGTCGGTCGCGCCGGTGCGTCTGCCGCCGATCGACCGCCACAGCAGCCAGGCGCAGGCGATGCTTCCCGCCAGCGCTCCCGTGCAGAGGACGAGCGCCTGCACGCCGAGCGTGGCCAGCGACCGCATGACCTCTTCGTTGCCGCCCACTTCCGTTCCCAGCATGAAGAGCAGCAGCCAGATGATGAACGTGATGACGCTGCCGAGCGCACGGAGCGGTCGGCGGCGCAGCAAGCGGCCCGTGAGGATGCCGCCGAAGAGGACAGCGAACAGAATCAACATCGGCAGTGCGGAATTTTGCGTGCAAAAATAGGAAAAAAAGCCGACGGCCGCAAGCTGTGCGCCTGCGGCCGTCGGAATGAGGTGCGTCGTTAACGGACGTCGAAACGGAAGCGGATCGTCCGGCGGTACGCTTCGCCGGGGCGCAGTTCGGCCGAAGGGAAATCGGGGCGGTTCGGTGCGTCGGGGAAACCCTGGCACTCGATCGCCACGCCGTCGTAGTCCGCGTAGGGCCGGCCGCTCTTCGAGAGCGGCGAGCCGGCGAGCCAGTTGCCCGTGTAGACCTGCACGCCCGGCTGTGTGGAGCGGACGCTGAGCCGCCGACCCGATTTCGGGTCGTACAGTTCGGCCACGGTCGTCTCCTCGTCCGCGCGCCAGTCGTCGACGGCCCAGCAGTTGTCGTAGCCTTTGCCGTAGCGCAATGCGGGGAAATCGGCGCGAATGTCGCGGCCGAGCGGTTTGGACGTGCGGAAGTCCATCGGCGTGCCGGCGACGCCGGCGAGTTCGCCCGTGGGAATCAGCGTTTCGTCGGTCGGCAGCCAGCGCGAGGCGTGGAGCCGCAGCTCGTGGCCGAGCACCGATCCGGCATTCTCGCCCGCGAGGTTCCAGTAGGAGTGGTTCGTCAGGTTGACGATCGTGGGTGCGTCGCACGCGGCTTCGAGTAGGACGGTCAGGCAGCAGTCGTCGTCCCACGCATAGGCGATGCGCGCCGTGAGCGTACCCGGGTAGCCCTCCTCGCCGTCGGGGCTGGTGCGGGTGAAGACCACGCCGTCGCCGGTCGTTTCACCCTGCCACAGGCGGTTGGCGAATCCCGTCGGGCCGCCGTGCAGGTGGTTGGGGCCGTTGTTGACGGCCAGCCGGTACTCCTTGCCGTCGAGCGTGAAGCGCCCTCCGGCGATCCGGTTGGCGAAACGGCCGGGCGTCTTGCCGAAGCAGGCGCCGTCGCCGACGTAATCGGCGTAGGCGCGGTACCCCAGCGCCACGTCGGCCATGCGCCCTTCGCGGTCGGGAACGACGACGGCCGTGACGCCCGCGCCGATGTTGCACACGTCGACGTAGGCCCCCGCGGCGTTCGCGAGGCGGAAGACCTCGATCTCGCCCTGCGCGTGGGGTTCGGTGCTGATTTTCGAGACGGTCATCGCCCTAAAAGAGTTTGGCGGGGTATTCGCCCGCGTCGACGAGCGCACGGATTTTGTCGACCACGCCCTGACGGTCGGCGGCGTAGGTCACGCCGAACCACTTGGCCGTGGTGTCGAGCACCTCGACCGTCGCCGTGCCTTCGGTGATGAGTTTGTTGACCATCAGCGGGATGTAATACTCGGCTTTGGGGTTGTCGATGTTGGCGCGCAGGAACTCCTTGAAATACTCCTCCGAGTAGCGGAAGTAGTCGGGCGTGAAGCCCCACATGTTCATCGAGACGGGGGTATTGTTGTCGGTGGTGGTCGGCTGTCCGTCGTCGCCCGTGAAGGTGATGCGGCCGTCGACGCGGGCGATGTCCGTCCGTTCGACTACACCCGTCAGGTAATTGTTCGCATCGGTTCGGCAGATGCCGCGCGCCACGGTGCCGCTCTCTGAGAGGGTGTTGCCCACGCGGTAGCCCACCATGCAGTAGCGGTTCTCTCCGTCGGCTTTCGACAGCCACTGACCCAGTACGCGGAAGCCGTCGCGGCCGTAGAAGTCGTCGGCGTTGATGACGGCGAACGGTTCGCGGATGACCGCCTTGCCCATCAGCACGGCGTGGTTCGTACCCCATGGCTTGGTGCGTCCTTCGGGGCGGACGAAGCCCTCGGGCAGGTCGTCGACCGACTGGAAGACCACCTCGACGGGGATGTGGTTTTCGTATTTGGAGAGGATCTTCGTGCGAAAATCCGCTTCGAAATCCTTGCGGATGACGAAGACCACCTTGCCGAAGCCGCCGCGGATGGCGTCGAAGATCGAGTAATCCATGATCGTCTCGCCGTTGGGGCCGAGACCGTCCAGCTGTTTGAGACCGCCGTAGCGCGAGCCCATGCCTGCGGCCAGTACGAAAAGTGTAGGTTTCATAAATCGATATCTGGTTTTCGAGTTTATCCTAATTCATTCATGTAACGTTTGCAGCGGTAAAGCAGCCATATCGACACAAGGGCGGCCAGCAGAAATGCCGCGGCGGGCAGCAGGTAGAGATCGATGTCTATGCCGCCTACGGTGCGGATCGCCATTTCCCGGACGTTGTATTCGGAAATGATCTTCGAGCCGTTCCGCGTGAGGAACAGACGCAGCGTGTCGCCCGTCTCGTAGCTCTCGAATTCAGCCTTGTAAACGCGGTAGTCGAAGAATCGGCCGTCGGAACAGCGGCATACATGGAACCGATGTACGGGAAACGGCGCTTCGCGCACGCACTCCTTCCGAACGAGTCGTGCGGAAAAGGGTTCCCGCGGGTCGATGCGGTTGTAGTCGATCATGCCGTCGACGATCTGCCAGCCGCCGACCAGCCCGATGAAGAGTCCGAGCAGGATCAGCAGGGACAGTTTGCCCGTGAAGGGAACGAAATGCCTCTCCCAGCGCATCTCCTGCCGCATTATTCGATTCCGCGCACGTGTTTTTCCCAGGCCCAGGCCGAGCGGAGCGTCTCTTCGAGAGGCCGTTCGGCCTTCCAGCCCAGTTCTTTGTTGGCGCGCTGCGTGTCGGCCCAGACCGCCTTCACGTCGCCGGCCCGTCGCCCGACGATCTTGTAGTTGAGCGTCAGCCCGTTCGCCCGTTCGAAGCCCTTCACCAGTTCCAGGACCGAGACAGGCGTGCCCGTGCCGATATTGAAAATCTCGTAGGCCTCCTTCATCCGCCGCTGCGTCATGCGGTCGACCGCGGCTACGTGGGCTTTGGCCAGGTCGACGACGTCGATGTAGTCACGCAGGCAGGTGCCGTCGGGCGTGTCGTAGTCGTCGCCGAAGATCGAAAGGCATTCGCGCAGTCCGGCGGCCGTCTGGGTGATGTAGGGCACCAGATTCTGCGGCACGCCGCGCGGCAGTTCGCCGATGAGCGCCGAGGGGTGGGCGCCGATGGGGTTGAAGTAGCGCAGCGCGATGCCGTGCAGGCCCTCGTAGGCCGCGCAGCAGTCGTGCAGGATGTCTTCGGCCATCTGCTTCGTGTTGCCGTAGGGCGAGGTGGCGGGTTTGCGGGGCGTCTGCTCCGTGACGGGCAATGTGTCGGGCTCGCCGTAGACCGTCGCCGACGACGAGAAGAGGATGTTCGGCCGGCCGAACTCCTTCATCAGCGCGCAGACGTTCATGAACGACGCGAGGTTGTTGCGGTAATATTTGAGCGGTTCGGCGACCGACTCGCCGACAGCCTTGTAGGCGGCGAAATGGATGACGGAGCCGAAATCGTATTTTTCGAAGACACGTCGCAGCGCCGCTTCGTCGCAGGTGTCGACCCGCTCGAAGGGAACGTCGACACCCGTGATGCGCCGCACACCCTCGACGGCCTCCGCCTCCGAGTTGGAGAGGTTGTCGATGATGACCGCGTCGTATCCGGCGGCGATCAGTTCCACGGCGGTATGCGAGCCGATGTATCCGGCACCGCCCGAAATCAGTACAGTCTCTTTTGCCATAATCCGAGGATAAGTTGTTGTGCGACAGATGTTCGTTTCAGCCGATCGGTTATTCCATGTCGAAGGTGAATTGGTCGTAGTCGGCCGTGCGCCACGCCTTGTCGCAGGTGACGGGCGAAAGGGCGAACATCGGCGAGAAGGTCCGCACCGATACGGTCCGTCCGTCGGGCAGGAATTCCAGGATGCGCAGCCAGCAGTCGCCGCCGTTGCCGTGCCACTGTCCGTCGGCCGTCTGGGCGTTGAACATCATCTGCGCAACCGATTTGCCGGCGGCGTTCTTGTCCGTGCGGAAGCCGACCGTCTCGAAGTAGTCCGTCGTGGGGTGGCATTCGTGGCCGCAGATGACCAGCCGGATGTTCGACGACGGATAGACGAGCTTGTCCCAGATCGCCTGCTGGTAGTTGGCGTCGGTCAGTTCGTAGGGCTCCGTTTTCTTGCGGTTGCCCTTCCATGCGATGAACGAGTGGGTCAGCAGGATCACCCGCGTGTTCGCGTACCTGGGTTCCGCAACCAGTTTGCGCGCCCATTCGATCGCTTCGTCGCGCGGTGCGAATTCGAGCGATACGACCAGCAGATCGCCCCACGTGTCGGTGTGGAACTCGTAGGCGGCGTTCTCCAACGTGGGGATTCCGTGCGCGTTGTTGCATACCGATACGATTTTGTGACGCCAACACTCGTTGCGCGTCATCGGGAAGTAGTCGGGGAAGCGCGACAGGCGGTTCTCCGACTTGGTGTATCCGTAGTCGTGGTTGCCCGTGCAGACGACGTAGGGCAGCTTGTTGTCGAGCCGCTCGAAGGCGCGCGACGCGGCCCGCCACTGCTCGGCGCTGGTCTGGTCGGTCTTGCGGAAGGCCAGCGGGATGGCTGTTTCGTTCTGTTCGACCAGATCGCCCGTGCAGAGCGCCGTGAGGATGCGCAGCGAGTCGATCTCGCGGGCGATCCATGCCGTCTGCAACTCGAACAACGGCTGGTTGGCGGCGAACTTGGTGTAGCTCTGCGGGTCGGGAATGACGATGACAGAGAAGGAATTCGGGTCGCTCAGGCGGGCGCGCAAGGGGTAGTTCTGGGCTTGCAGCGACAGCGTGCCGGCGAGCAGAGCGAAAAGGAAGATCGTTTTTCTCATGTAACGGGATGGTTTGAATCAGTCGATTTTATGTGCGCCGTCCGAGATGACGACGGGATAGACTTTGGGTTCGTGGCCGAACCGCTCGGTGAATTTGCGTTTGGCCGTGGCGATGAAATCGGCGAAGAGGTCGTCCTTTACGAGGTTGATCGTGCAGCCGCCGAAGCCGCCGCCCATCATGCGTGCCCCCGTGACGCCGCATTCGCGGGCCACGTCGACCAGGAAGTCGAGCTCCTCGCACGATACTTCGTAGTCCTTCGACAACCCCTCGTGCGTGGCGTACATCCGCTCCCCGACGGTGGCGTAGTCGCCACGCTGCAAGGCGTCGCAGACGTCGAGCACACGCCGTTCCTCGCCGATCACGAAGCGTGCACGGCGGTAGTCTTCGTCGGAGATCTCATCGCGGATCGCATCGAGCCGCTCCATCGTGGCGCCGCGCAGAAACTCCTGTCCCAGCATCTTCGCCACGCGCTCGCATGACTCGCGCCGGCGGTTGTAGGGCGAGCCGACCAGTTCGTGCTTGACGACCGTATCGAGCAGCACGAGCTTGTAACCGACGGGATCGAAGGGGAAGTATTCGAACTCCATCGAACGGCAGTCGAGCCGCATCAGACAACCCTTCTTGCCGAAGACCGAGGCGAACTGGTCCATGATGCCGCACTTCACGCCGCAGTAGTTGTGCTCGGTCGACTGACCGATGCGTGCCAGTTCGAACTTGTCGATCCCCAGCGCATAGAGGTCGTTGAGCGCAAAGGCGAAGGTCGACTCCAACGCTGCCGACGACGACATGCCCGCTCCCAGCGGTACGTCGCCCGAAAAGGCGGTGTCGAAGCCGCCGATGCGGCCGCCGCGCTTCTGGATTTCGCGGCAGACGCCGAAGATGTAGCGGGCCCACGACTCGGAGGGTTTGTCCTCCTCGCGCAAGCCGAACTCCGCATAGGAGTCCAGATCGACGGCGTAGGCGCGCACGCGGTCGGTGCCGTTGGGGCGGATCATCGCCGTGATGCCGCAGTCGACGGCACCCGGGAAGACGAAGCCGCCGTTGTAGTCGGTGTGTTCGCCGATCAGGTTGATGCGTCCCGCCGAGGCGTAGAGTGTTCCGTGGGTATTGAAATGCCGCTCGAATGCGGCCCTTACATTGGATTGCGTCATGGTCCGAATGGGATTAGTGGTTTTAAAGTCTTACAAATATATAAAAAATTTAGTAAACGGCGATTCCGAAAAACGGGAACGGCCGGAAAATCGTTCACATTCGTGTTCCTTTTCTCGCCTCGGCATGGCCCGGGCGAGCGCGGCTCTGTACTCGGCTTATCGAAAAGTTCCCGTCGAGGACTCGTCGTCTCCGGCGTCTCTGACGGCGAGGGTCGTATGTCAGGCGTGGCGGGGATGCGCCGTCCGGCTGCGGATCGCGGCGAGCATGTCGTCGGTCATCCGCGAAAGATCCCATTCGGGACGCCAGCCCCACTCCTCGCGGGCGCAGGTGTCGTCGAGCGAGTCGGGCCAGCTGCGGGCGATCTCCTCCTTGACGGGATCGATGTTGAAGTCCATCGTGAACGAGGGGATGCGCTTGCGGATCTCGGCGGCGATGATGTCGGGCGTGAAGCTCATCGAGGCGATGTTGAAACTGTTGCGGTGGCGCAGCCGCGCGGGGTCGGCCTCCATCAGTTCCACGCAGGCGCGCAGCACGTCGGGCATGTAGATCATGTCCATGTAGACGTCGTGGGGCACGGCGCAGGTGTAACGGCCGCTTCGAATCGCTTCGTAGTAGATCTCCACGGCATAGTCGGTCGTACCGCCGCCCGGCAGCGTGACGTTCGAAATGATGCCCGGAAAACGGATCGAACGGGTATCGACGCCGTATTTGTGGTGGTAGTAGTTGCCCAGCATCTCTCCCGTCACCTTGCAGATGCCGTAGATCGTCGTGGGCTGCATGACCGTGTCCTGCGGCGTGCGGACTTTGGGCGACGAGGGGCCGAACGCCCCGATCGAGCTGGGGGTGAAGAGCGCGCAATGGTGCTGGCGCGCCACCTCGAGCGAGTTCATCAAGGCGCCGATGTTGACGTGCCACGCCATTTGGGGGTTGCGCTCGCCGACGGCCGACAGCAGGGCCACGAGGTTGAAGATCGTGTCGATCTCGTGTCGGGCGACGACTGAGGCTACCGACGTGGCGTTGAGTGCGTCGAGCACTTCGAACGGGCCGTCGGCCCCCAGCGCCTTGCATTCACGTACGTCGGTGGCCACGACGTTGCGCGAGCCGTAAATACCACGCAGGTAGGTCGTCAGTTCCGATCCGATCTGACCTCCGGCGCCGATAATAAGTATCTTTTTCATTGTTGCGGGTTGATAGTTGTGCGGTTCCGTTCCGCAAATCTAACGAAAGATATAAATAAATCGTGAAAAGCCGCGATTTTTTTTGCCAATTCGAAATTGTTGCTTATTTTTGCAACGCTTTTTAAGGCGATCGCTGTTGTAGCTCAGTGGTAGAGCACTTCCTTGGTAAGGAAGAGGTCACGAGTTCAAGCCTCGTCAACAGCTCATAAAATCAAGAGGTTGCAGAATTTGCAATCTCTTTTTTTTGTGCTGTTTTGCGAAGGGAAAGGGGCTGGAAACAGCGGTTTGAGGCGCATTGTTGTACCCTTTGTTGTACCCTAAATCTGCTACTCTCGATTGCTTGCGCAACACGCAAGTAAATGAAAATCAAAGTCGTTTTACGAGCAGGTAAAATCAACAAGCAAGGTCAATCCCCGTTGATGCTTCGATTTACCCACGACCGCACCACGAAATTTGTTGCTTTGGGGCTATCGGTAGAGCCGCATTATTGGAATAAGGATGCCGAAATGATAACGGCAGACTGCCCCGACCGTGCTGCTCTGCAAAGTCAGATAGACAGTACATTATCGACTTACCGAAAGAAAATCCAGCGATTGGAGGCATTGGATATGGAGGTTGATTTTACCAGCCTATTTGACCAGACCGCAAAATGCACTCCACAATTCGTCGATAACTATTTTCAGCAACAAATTACAGCCATGAAACAAGCAGGGAAAATCAACACGGCAATCAAGTACACAGCCACCTGTACCTCACTCGTTAAATTCCATCCTGCCAAATTACGGTTTGAAGAGATCGACGGAAAGTTTTTGAGGAATTTCGAGGCGTTTCTCCATTCGGCGTGTAATCAATCCAATTCGATAGCCACGAAATTTAGTGTACTGAAAGCCGTTTACAATAAGGCCATTGCTGACAAGATTTTCCTTTGCAAGGAGAATCCTTTTATTTCATATAAGGTGGGAAAGCATTGGACACAGACACGTAAACGAGCCATTCATAAAGAGGATATACAACGATTGATGCAGGCAGAATTACCCGTAACGAGGTCTCCCTATACCGAGTTTGCACGGGATATATTCTTGTTTTCTTACTTTTCGGCTGGAATCAATTTCAAGGATATTGCCACCTTACGCTACGTCGATATGGAAGAGGATCGGATTTTCTATCGCCGTCATAAGACAGGAAAAACGATGACTTGTCGATTGCATCCGCAGGCAAGGGAGATCATTGCCAAGTACACCCGTTCGGAAGCTATGCAGGAGGACTATATCTTTCCTGTTCTCGACCGTCATATACACCGTACCGAACAGCAGATTCACAACAGGGTGCATAAGGTTTTAGTCCATATAAACCGAGAGTTGAAAGAGTGGAGCAAACGGCTGGGACTGGCAACGAACTTAACAACCTACGTTGCCCGTCATACCTACGCGACAGTCTTGAAGCGGTCAGGAGTAAGCGTAGCCTTGATTTCCGAATCGCTGGGACACTCTGATCTATCCACTACACAGATTTACTTGGACAGTTTCGAGAACAGTCAGATCGACGCTGCTATGGCTCATCTGTTATAGGTTGGGAAGAGGACAGACATCGACAAGGGGTCTATATTAAACCCCTATGTCAATGTTTGTCCTCGCTGGTTGTAGATATGCGATTGAACGAGGACAGACTTTGTACGGCGGTATGATTTATAGACCGCTGTACAAAGTTTGTCCTCCTAATCTGTTTTACGATTGGATATATTGGGTAGATAGCGAGGACAGACTTGGTAAAAGAGGTTAATTATAGACCCCCTTTACCAAGTTTGTCCTTTGTTTTTCGTATATTGGGGACTACTAATCACTAAATTACTATGGATAAGGATACAATCGGTTGCCCGCACATCTTTACTTGGGAACAATTTCAAAGAGCATTGCACTATACGAAAAAGTATTACGGCATGGATGCTCCCTATTTTTATCGAACGCTGGATGCAGAACTGGAAGGCAGAGACCAGCCCATTACGATTCATAATCGTCTTATGTTCGAGGATTTCTGTAAACGATTGCTTTTCTCGGACAGGTCAGCCTCCAAATATATGGAACAGATACCGCAAGAGGAGATTGCGATTATATGGGCGTTGATGTTCGTCGAGTGGGGTTTGTTGTGCGAATGGCAGAAAGGCCAAGACGACGATTATACGCTTGACGACTATTATACAGATAACCCCAATGATTATTATCAAGACCACATGCGAGAGGAGTTATTAAAAACCTATCTTTTCTGCAAGCAAACTCCCATTCGCTCACGGAAGACGAATGAAATCGTATTAACAATCAATAAATTCAATAGCTATTCGAAAAAACTCACCTTACCTAACTTCGAGAATTGGGTATTACGCTGTGCATTGTTGCAATATTGCGAGAGCCATTTGGAAGACATACACTCGGTGGAGGAGGCACAAAAGGCATTGGATGCCTACCATGAAAAAGGGCGTAAGGCAAACGAAATGATTGAACGCATCATATACGGGACTTATACGATGTTCAAGGATGTGTCCAAAGACACGCGGACTGTCAGCTCGGGATTGTGTCGTATCATTCAAAACTATCTTTTATATCTCGGATTGATAACTACGGACAGTGATGCTGGACTCGATCTTCAAAATATTGCAGGGCGAATCAAATACCTGCTGAAACAGGGCAAACAGCCTCGGTTCAGTCCATATATATTGAGAGGAAAAGAGGCACAAGAGGCGTTAAGAAAAAGTGGTCATAATACGTTCAAGGATCTGATGAAATAGTTCGATTTATATACTTCGATTTTTGGAAAGAATAGATAGCATTTTCGTTGTCTATTCTTTTCGTGTTTTTGTAGATGAAAAGGATGAACTTTGCCATTGCAATCACGTCTGACTGCGCAGCAGACGAGGTTGTGGGAGAAAGCCGAAAGCCCAAGTAAGTGGAGGTGGAAACTAAAATCAAAATGATAATTAGAGATATAAATATCGACAAGGGATCGTGGCTCTCGGAGGTAATGGAAGAGATTCCGACGAACACGATTCTGAACAAGGTAATGACGGGTTGCGGCGCGACGACGTTGGAGATCAATGCGGCCCGCCACTCCATCATCATCGAGCCGAACGTGCCCGTGATTATCGGGAAAAAGGCCCAGCACGATTTTCTGTTCGCCGTGTACGAGGGTACGACGCGCGAGGACGTGAAAGCCTACCTCGCAGGTGAGGAGGACGGTTATCGAAAGATCATCACCACTCCCGAGGGCTTCGATAAAAAAGTTCTCCCCGCCATGTACGAATCGGGCATAGCGGTTTACGAAGAGTATTTCCTCCTGTTCGACGAGTGCGAGAAGCCCATACAGGACGTGGGCTATCGCGGGGACATCTACCTGCCCGTCGAGGACTTTTTCAAGTTCAAGGGCAAAGCGATGGTATCTGCCACGCCTATCATCCCATCCGACCCTCGGTTCGAGGAACAAGGTTTTGAGATGCTGTGTATCGTCCCCACCTACGACTACTGTAAGGAGTTGACGGTGGTCGTGACCAACAACACGGTACACGTACTGCGGAAACTGCTGGAACGCTATCGTAAGGCAGGCGAAAAGGTCTGCATCTTCTTCAACTCGACGGATGCGACGTTGAGCCTCATCCAGACCCTCAAACTCCAAGAACGGAGCAAAGTTTTTTGTTCTGAGAAGAGCGTGCGCAAACTCAAACGCGAGGGTTTTGCAGCCGTAAGCGACAACCTTAGCGAGTTAGCCGAGGTCAATTTCTTCACCAGTCGCTTCTACTCGGCCGTGGACATCAAGCTGGACTACCAGCCGAACGTCATCGTGCTGACGGACGTATTCCATGCACCCCATTCGATGATCGACCCGCAGACCGAGGTGGTGCAGGCCATCGGTCGCTTCCGCAACGGTGTGGCGAAAGCCTACCATGTAACCAACACGGATAGCAAGTTGGCAAGCCTGCCGCGAGAAACGCTCATCCAGCAGTTGGAGAGCAAGGAGGCCATATATAACAGGGTGACCGCGATCCCTACCGCCAACGACATCGAAAAGGCAACATTGCTGGAAGCCATCGGCGGCATGGATTACAAGCGGTTCGTAACCCGCGAGAACAAGCGTAACTGGTTTATGTGGGACAATGCGTGGGAGGACGAGAAGATACGGGCCTACTACAAATATCCTTCGGCAGTAAAGACTGCCTATAAGGATGCTCCATTTCATACGCGGTTCGTGAAGTATAACCAGCCCACTACGGACGAGGATCGTCTACGCCGTAAGCAGGCTGGACTGAAAAGTACCAAGGAATTGTGGCGGGAGGTGGTGAGCCAGCTCGACAGATTACAGGCAGCCAACCCCGATGCAGAGCCGAGTTATATGCTAGACGAGCTGGGTGAGGAGTGTGCAACGATGGTGAAAGCCCATACGATATTGGGGGCTAAACGTATCGAAGCCCTCGGTTACGACCGCCGTAAGATCGAAGCAGCATTGGGCAGCATCGAGGAGAACCAGCAACTCACCTCCGAGAAGATGCAGCAAGCCGTGTATAGTCGTTTCCACACGGGCGACATCGTACCAGCGAACGAGGCCAATGCGTTCATGCGGCAGTTGATTTCTGATAATGGCATCCCGTTCGAGGGACGAGTAGATCGCAAGGTCATCGGCCTGTTCTTCGAGTTGGAGGACTGCAAGCAGAACCAAGCGCGGGCGCTCAAACTCGGAAAAAAGAAATACGAGTTTTAGGACAGGCAGAGGACGGACTTGGACGAGGGTCCTATATTTAACCTTCTCGACCAAGTTTGTCCCCTCCCTCTCAAAAGCTATACAGAGAGAAATTAATAACTAAAAATATTTAAAATATGTCTACAAAGATTGAATGGACAACCGAGACGTGGAACCCTGTAACGGGATGTACGCAACTATCGGCAGGATGTGCCAACTGCTATGCAAAAACGATTGCGTTGCAGATGCAGAAGAATGGAGTGAGAAAGTATGTGAACGGATTTACAGTAACGATGCACGAATACGCGCTGAACATGCCACGACTATTGCGTGAACCCTCGTTCATCTTCGTCTGCTCGATGGCCGACCTTTTCCATAAGGACGTGCCGTTTGAATTTATCGACAAGGTGATGGCCGTGATTCGTTCGACACCACAGCACACGTATCAGATTCTCACGAAACGGGCCGAGCGGATGGCAGAATATTTTACAGCACGGGCGATACCTGCAAATGTGTGGCTCGGCGTGTCGGTAGAAGCAAGCGATGTGAAACACAGAATCGACAGCGTGCGCAATCTGCCTGCTTCGATACGGTTTTTATCATGTGAGCCATTGGTGGAGGATTTGGGAGAACTCGACTTGACGAATATAAATTGGGTAATCGTAGGCGGAGAACATGCAGTCAACGCACGACCGATGAAAGAACCGTGGGTGCTGTCGATAAAAGATCAGACCGAGAAACAGGGAGCGTTGTTCTTCTTCAAGCAATGGGGAAGCATCGGCAGGGACGGTGTTTATCGAAGTGTAGAGCGCAACGGCAGCCAGTTGCAAGGTAAGACTTATAAGGCGATGCCAGTTGTGAACAGGCATACATTGTTCGGGTAGGCTGGCAATAGATGAATAGGCAGAGGACAGACTTGGACGAGGGGTCTATATTTCATACCCCTTGACCAAGTTTGTCCCTATTTGCATATCACCCATTTCCCCGAGCGGGTTGCGCCGACATGGCGGATAACACCTGCTTTCGTCAGTTTCTGCAAATGATACTTGACACCATCTGGCGTGATGCCTACGGCCTCGGCCAGCGTACGGCGTGAAATTTTGGGATTCTTTCGAATCTCATCCACGATCCTTTCTCGGGTGGTTTTTGGGGCAGCTTCTTGGGCAGTCAATGTCTCGGCAACTACCCCTAAAATAAATTCGATAAAGGGCGTGCAACCCTCCTTGCCGCCGCTTACGGCTATCGCCTTGTAATAGGCCTGCTGGTATTTATAGACGATATTCTCGATGGGCAGGTTTTTGAAGATGGGACGCCAGCGCGAGAGAATCAATGTCTGCCACAGACGTCCCGTGCGACCGTTGCCGTCGGCAAAAGGGTGGATGAATTCGAACTCGTAATGAAATACGCAGCTGGCAATCAAAGGGTGTTCCTCGGTGGTACGCAGCCACTCGAAAAGGTCATTGACAAGGTACGGGACACGCTCGGCATCGGGCGCATAATGAATTATCTGGTTGCCTGCGGCCACACCAGCACCACCCCTGCGAAACCGTCCTGCGTCGTCGATCAAGCCTGCCTCCATCGTGGCATGCGCCTTTAACAGATCATCGACTTTATGGGGATCGAGTACATCGAGCAGTTCATAGGCTTTGAGTGCGTTGCGCACCTCCTGCACCTCGTTGATAGGAGCCACGACGGGTTTCCCCTCCAATACTGCCGTAACCTGCTCGGTCGTGAGCGTGTTGCCCTCGATGGCCAATGTCCCCCGAATGGTCTGAATACGGTTCACGCGGTGCAAACGCAGGTTCTCCTGCGCATAATAGCCACCGATGGCCTCGCTGATCTGGGCGACCAGATGGGTAATCTTCGGCGTGATGGTATAAGGCGGCTGGTATGACATAGTCTGTTTCTTTTGTGACAAAGATAGTGATTATTTCATTATATGGGTAGATTTGGGTAATAAATCCCGTATGTCCTCCCCGCGAACAGATACATGAATCAAATCCCCCTCCCCATCGATGTTTGGGAACTAATATTACAGAGAAGGATTTCGCTGACAGATTATCGAGAGAAATCCCAGACAACCACAAAAGCTACGAACGGGATGATCAGTTTAATAATCTATTAATCATTTAATTCGTAGAGTTATGCAATTGAGACAATCCATGCGCCGTGCAGCCAGGATGCGGCTTGCACTGGCGGGAGCTTCGGGTTCGGGCAAGACCTATTCGTCGCTTCTGATCGCTTACGGCATGACAGGCGACTGGTCTCGTGTCGCCGTCATCGATTCGGAGAACTGCTCGGCCGACCTTTATGCCCATCTGGGCGGTTATCAAGTCCTCACGCTCGAAAACTATGCCCCCGAAACCTACATCGAAGCCATAGGCATCTGTGAGCAGGCGGGAGCCGAGGTCATCATCATCGACAGCATCTCCCATTGCTGGGACTATCTGCTGGATTTCCACGCCAACCTGCAAGGGAACTCCTTTGCCAACTGGGCCAAGGTTACACCCCGTCAGAACGCCTTTATCCAGCGTATCCTGACCTCCTCCGCTCATGTTATCTGCACCATGCGTTCCAAGCAGGATTACGTCCTCTCGGACAAGAACGGCAGGATGGTTCCAGAGAAGGTAGGCTTGAAAGCCGTACAGCGCGACAATGTGGATTACGAGTTTACTGCTGTTTTGGATATAGCGATGAACCACAAGGCCGCCACGTCCAAAGACCGCACAGGACTGTTCACGGGGCGTCCCGAATTCCTCATCACACCTGCCGTGGGACAGGCCATCCTCAAATGGTGCAACATGACACAGCCTGCACAACCGAGTGTCCAACCTCAAACTCCCTGCTGCCATGTACCCAGCGTTTCAGCCTGATGCGGCATTTGCCGTGGGATTGAATGCAGACAATCCCTTTGCCGAACCCGTTCCTGCCGCATCTGCAATTCCTGCCTCTATGGAGGATGCAACGGCCGCAGAGGAACGACCTGCCCGAATTGCATCGACAACCCCTGTCATCGTTCCTTTGGGCGTCCGTCATAACCGCCACTTTATCGAGGCCAACACCAAGCCAGTCGATATAGCCCACTTGAGAGAGGATTGTGTCGTTCCCGTATTCAGCAAGGACAACGAGGTGACCATCTCCCACCAGAGTTTTATCGAAACGGTATTAGGTGCTGCACACCGTATGTTCCCGCAGGAGGTAATCGACGCTCCCGATATAGTCGTGTCCCATATCATCAAGGGGCGGATTCCCGAAGCCATCCACAAACCCGTGAATCAACTCTTGGAAACCGACAAGACCATCTATTACGAACGGATGGCTTTCTGTTTCGAGATACCCACGATTTACGAGGATGTGGCAGGGAACAGACTGAATCTCTCGATAGGCGGTGTACGAGCCTACAACCATGAGAATCTCTATTCCAAGAAGACGGTGGAGAAATTCAAGGTCTTCATCGGCTTCAAGAACCTCGTGTGCTGTAACCTCTGTGTATCGACGGACGGTTTCAAAAGCGAGCTGCGGGTGGCGGGCGTGCAGGATTTGTTCGATGCCTCGTTGCAGTTATTCCAGCAATACGATGCCGAACGCCATGTAAAGCGGATGGCAGCAATGCAGGAACGATGCCTTACCGAACACCAGTTCGCCCAGCTTATCGGCAAGACACGGTTGTATCAATACCTGCCCGCAGCGGAGAAACGACGGCTTCCTGCTATGGAGTTTACGGACTGCCATATCAACGCCGTAGCAAAGGCGTATTACGCTGACGAGAACTTCTCACGAGGGGACAATCCAGAGATCGACCTTTGGAGGGTGTACAACCTCTTTACGGGAGCCAACAAGTCGAGTTACATCGACACGTTCCTCGACCGTTCGCTGAACGCTACGGAACTTATCACAGGTATAGGCAGAGCCATCGAGGGCGATGCAGAATACAGGTGGTTTGTGGAGTAGCCTGCGCACGATGTCCAACCGAAAATGAATACCCTTGCTGTTTCACGACGGCAGGGGTATTCTCTTTTACAACAAAACAAAGCGGACAGATACTTTATGGATTTGCAAAGTGGCTGAAACAACGTTTTTTATATTCTGTAATGTCATCGCTCTTGCAGAAATACGGACTTTATGCGGACATATACTGGAATATCATGCAATAACAGATTGCAAACAATGGATTTTACGCCATGAGGCAGCCTTAAAACAAAGATTCGACACAATGCAATATTGTATGTCGATGCAGAGACATCGGGAAGTGCGGATCGTCTTGGAGACGATTTTCCCAATATGTAAAGAACAAAGTTTACTTTCCAGTTATATCACTGTTGGATTGTTACTTTGTTTTTAAGACCTTTGTAACTACAATACCCCAAGAGTGTTGCGTATTGAAAAACATTTCCTAACTTTGTGGCATCGTCCCCAAACGGACGAAGACATATTAGTTTAGTGAAAGTGTTTCGCTAATCCTTAACAGGAAATCTGGAAAATTTTCGAGTGCATTAAGGATAACGCAACGCTCGTCACCGCGTATAGGCATATATCATTCTCGATATATTCTATTCGGTGTGGGGTATTGTTTATTTAATGCACGGGTATTCCAGAACTTCCTGTTAGATAAACGAACAACTCCACACTTTCTTTTTGCTTATAACCCACCGCAGCAGGAGTTGATACGGTAAGAAATCTTACAAATTATGGATTTTAAGATCGGAGATGTTGTCAGACTAAAATCTGGTGGCTATGAAATGACAGTCGCTCAGTATCCATTCAAAACAATGGATGGTGTAGAACATCCAGAAAAAGTTGAATGCAAGTGGTTTAATGAGGATCACCATCTTAAACATGAAGTGTTCCATATCAACGAAATCGAAAAACTATGAACTGCTTGGCGTGTGATTTAGAAATTTAAAACTCAAACTCATTATGAAAAAACTATTCTTATTTGCCGCAGTGATGTTTTCGAGTATTTTGTTTTCGGCCTGTTCCGAGGATGATAACAAAGAGAGCCAGACATCGCAAAAACTACTTAAACAGATAGAAGAGATAAGTGCGGATAAAACTATCTATTATGATTTCAGTTATGACGACCAGCAGCGCCTTGCGGAAGTTAGCATCCATGGTGGTTATATCCATGGTGATGTCGATTTTACTTATACCTATACAGACGACCGTATCAGCGTTAAATATAACAGCAGCAGCGGATCTTATTATGACGCTGCATTTATTCTTGATCATAACGGTTATGTCACCGAATTCGATGTTAATGGCAAGACCAACTGGCGATATGAATACGAAAACGGTTACGTGTCCAAAAAACAGAGTACAAGTGTTGTGATGTGCACCCCAAAGTTTGGACTGATTAATAATTCAGATAGCATGAGTTCGGTATTGTACCGGGCTCATGTTGTTTAAAGCGGTCTTTATTCGCTTGTTATTGTAGTAATTTATGTATTCCTCCAGTTCCTTGCGGAAATGATCGACAGACTCGAACTTCTGCAAATATAATAATTCTGATTTTAACAGTCCGAAAAAGTTTTCCATAACCGCATTATCCAAACAGTTTCCCTTACGAGACATGCTCTGACTAATACCTTTTTCACGCAGCCGATATTGATAGCGTTTCATCTGGTACTGCCAACCCTGATCCGAGTGAAGTATAAGTTCCGGAGCATCGGGCAGATCCTTTATGGCATCTTCAAGCATTTTCATTGTTTGGTAAAAGGTCGGATGTTCAGCTATATTATAACTTATTATTTCCCTGTTATATAAGTCCATAATAGGCGACA